>PDWI01000903.1_pt1 | contig 48308 bp, 43 predicted proteins | sample 1430891 | NCBI WGS metagenome assembly PDWI01 (sample SAMN01162508, study PRJNA174530) | Oral metagenome, whole genome shotgun sequencing project. | biome: Marine environment; feature: Marine mammal; material: Swab sample of the gingival sulcus; isolation source: swab sample of gingival sulcus...
AATTGGTATTTCTCTTGCAATCATACTTATTGGTTTAGGCTTCTTTGTAACAAAAGGTTTTAACCAAGGTATCGATTTTAAGGGTGGTACAAATATACAGTATTATTTAAAGAAAGACTTTGATACAAAGGAAGTAAAAGATGCTCTTAAAGATATTACGATTGATGGAGATCAATTAAAAGCAGAGTATATAAAAACAGGTAAAGGTGATACAACGGATCAGGAAATTATCATTAGAACAGCACAGTCTTTAAAAACAGAAGATAGAAAAGTGATTGAAGATGCAATATTAAAAGTCTTCCCAGAGGCAGAGCATAGAGGAACAAATCAATATAGTGCAAGTATTGGTTCAGAAATTAAAACGAAAGCATTTTATTCTGTTATTATAGCGGCAATTGGTATGCTTATCTATATTACAGTAAGATTTGAGATTATTTATGGACTAGCATCAATTACTGCGCTTATCCATGACGTATTGATTCTTCTTGCAGTATACTTAATCTTTAGAGTGCCAGTGAATTCACCATTTATTGCTGCAGTGCTTACTGTTGTTGGATATAGTATCAATGATACCATTGTTGTATTCGATAGAATTAGAGAAAATGTAAAATATGAAAAGAGACCAAATTACTTTGAAGTGGCAAATAAGAGTTTAAATCAGACAATTGTTAGATCAATTAATACATCTTTTACAACACTTTTAGTAATTGGATCACTTTATGCATTAGGTGTAGATTCAATAAAAGAACTTGCATTTCCACTTCTAGCAGGTGTTATTGCAGGTACATATTCTTCTATATTTATAGCAAGTCCAATATGGGCTATTTGGAAAACTAGTAGCGCTGAAAAAAATAAACATTATAAGGGTGCTTAGAAAAAGAGCTTAGAGATAGCATTCTCTAGGCTTTTATTATTGAGGAGAACAATGCATAATAAAAAATGGATAATAAAAAAGAGTGAGGAATGTATCAGTAGTGATGAATATTCACCTCTTTTAACAAAGATTCTTTCTGATCGAGGATATAAAGAGAAAAAGGAAATTGATAAATTTTTACATCCTAGTTTAGATGATTTATATGATCCTTATTTAATGGATGATATGGATAAAGTAGTAGATAAAATAAGAAAGTATATAAAAGATGAAAAAAATATTTGTATCTATGGTGATTATGATGTGGATGGCATTACTTCAATAGCAGTTCTTGTGAAATGCTTTGAACGATTAGGAGTTGTTGTAGATTATTATATTCCAAATAGACTGGATGAAGGCTATGGACTCTCTGTAGATGCTCTTAATAATGTACTGGAAAGAGGAGCGGATCTTATTATCAGTGTGGACTGTGGTATTACGTCTGTAACAGAAGCGGAATATGTAAAAAGTGTAGGGAAAGAGCTGATTATAACTGACCATCATCATCCACATGAAACGCTTCCAGATACTTTAATTTTGAATCCGAAAAAACATACTTGCAGCTATCCTTATGATATGCTGGCAGGAGTAGGAATTGCAATGAAGCTAACCGAAGCACTTTTAGGAGAGGACTTTAAGCATTTTTATAAAAAAATTCTTCCTATTGTTATGCTTGGGACTGTAGCTGATGTTGCGCCAATACAAGATGAAAATAGAATTATTACGAAATTAGGATTAGAGCTTTTAAAAGAAACAGATAATCTAGGAATAAAAGCACTTATTGATGTATCAAATCTTACCGGAAAAGAGATTAATACAGGACATATTGGCTTTAATATAGCACCTAAAATCAATGCAGCAGGAAGAATATCCAAACCAGAACTCGGTGTAGAGCTTCTGATAACAAGAGATGAACAGAAAGCGGTTAGGCTTTCTAATGAACTAAATGAATTAAATATCAATAGAAAATCAATAGAAAATGATATTCTTGAAAAAGTAGATGATCTTATTTTACAAACAGTGAATCCACTCGATAAAATAATTATTGTAAAGGGAGAGGGTTTTCATCCAGGAGTTATTGGTATTGTGGCATCAAGAATTACTGAAAAATATTCTAAACCTGCGATCATACTTACCGCAGAAGATGGTATAGCAAAAGGCTCTGGTAGAAGCTATGGCGATATTAATCTGTTTGATATGGTAAATAGTGCAAAAGAGCATATGATTAGTTTTGGTGGACATGATAAGGCCTGTGGACTTTCTGTTAAGGAAGAAAATGTAGATCTTATAAAATCTGTTATCAATAAGTATGCAGATGATACGCTTAAAAAAGAAGATCTCTTGGATAAAATTGTGATTGATAGTGATATTAATTCAGATAATATACTATTTTCAACCATTGATGAAATCAATCTATTAGAACCATTTGGTCTAGGTAATTCAAGACCTATCTTTATTTATAGAAATCTTATTATTGATAGAATGTATAAGATGGGAGAATTTAAAAATCATTTAAAATTAGTTTTAAATGATGGAAATAGAACCTTTGATGCCATAGGCTTTAATATTGCTGAAAAATATTCTTTTTTAAAGAGTGGAGATGCAATCGATATGGCCCTGACTCTTTCTAAAAATGACTTTAGAGGAATTGAAACCATTCAGTTTATGATAAAAGATATCAGGAGTTTAAATTCAGAATTTTATAAGGGTTCAGAACCAGAAGAAGCATTTAAACTCAGTTTGGCTAGAAGTATCTTTTATAATTCGTTTATGGAAGAAAAGGAGCTAGATATAGAAATAACCCCTGCAAATAGATTAGATTCTATTTTTAATCATAAAAATAGACTTATTTTCGTGCATTCTTTTGATAATTTGATAAAAATTATGTTTAAAATAAATGATTTAAATAGAAAAGATATTCATATTTCTTATAATATAGTAGATGAAAAAGCTAATATTAATATCGTTGTTAATCCAGTTTATGCCGAGTTAGAATATGATTATGATGAAGTTATCTTCTATGATCTTCCTTATGCAATGAGTCATATAGGGTATGTAAAAGAAAGAGTAGGAAATATAAAGATATTTGCATCATCAGAAGATGAACAAAATCAAATGAAATACCTCTATCCTGCACTGCCTCATCGGTTAGATTTAGTGGATGTATATAAGTATTTATTAAAAGAAGAACTTACTAAAATAAGTATAAAAGACCTTTCAAAAGTCTTAAATATGGATATCATAAAATGTGAGATATCACTTTTACTTTTAAAAGAACTTCAGCTAGTTGACATAAAAGAAAAAGAAGTTTATTATATAAAGGTGCTTCCAAAACCAAAAGAAAAATTAGAATTAGATAGGACAGATATATTTATACATATATCAAATGCTTTTAATAAGTTCAAAATAGTGATAGATCGTGTAAGGCGATCAGATAGGAGAGAAATATGAATCTAAAAGATAAGATAAGAACAGTAGAAAATTTTCCGAAAGAGGGAATAAGTTTTAAAGACATAACTACAGTACTTGCTGATCCTGAAGCATTCCATGAAGCCATTGATAGTCTTTCAACATTAGCAAGAGAATTTGATTATGATGTAATTATTGGACCAGAGGCAAGAGGTTTTATATTTACAGCACCTATTGCGTATAATGAAAAGAAGCCACTAGTGCTTGTAAGAAAACCAGGAAAACTTCCTTATGAAACAGTAAGCCATGAATATGAATTAGAATATGGTACAGATGTATTAGAAGTACATAAGGATTCTATAAAAAAAGGAGATAAAGTTCTTATAATAGATGATTTGTTAGCAACTGGTGGAACAACAAAGGCTATGATTGAACTTGTAGAGAAATTAGGTGGTAGTGTAGCGGGTGTGTTATTCTTAATAGAACTTGATTTCTTAAAGGGTAGAGAACTTATTAAAAATTATGACGTAAGAAGTATTATAAATTATTAGAAAAAGCACCTCAATCGAGGTGCTATATATATCTACTTATTTAACTTATCATCTAGTTTATCTAATTGCTTTTTAGCAAAATCTCTTCCACCAAGCCCAACAGCTAGTACAAAAGCAAGTGATAAAGCACCCATGATAAATAAGAAGGCCATTGATACAATTTGAGAAGCCACTTGTAATTGATTTAATGTCATAAATATTGCAAATACATAAATAATAATTTTAGCTATTACGCCTAGTAGTTTAGAATTAGATGTTTTCTCTATAAGTGATGAAACAAAGTTTGCAGCAAAATATGCAACGATTAAAATCACTAGAGCAGCTATAATATTAGGCATATAAGCTAATATAGCTACAGAAATTTCAGTTAAAATAGCTAAGTTTAGAACATTGATTGCTTCAAATACAAAGATTGTAATAATAATGTACTTAATAGCAGTTGTTATAATATCTGATAATTTATTCTTTGCAAGGAAAGAATCTGGTTTTTTATTTTTAGGGAATGTATCAATATTACTTGCTTTTAATATACCATCGATGATTTGACAAACGATTTTAGCGATAAATAGACCAATAACAACGAGTAATACACTTACTAAAACATTTGGAATAATAGAGAATATAGATTCTAATACCATTACAGCTGGCACTGAAATAGCATGTAATTTAAGAGCATCAAGAGCTGTTATAATCACTGGTATAAAGATAAATGCGAACACAATATTTCCAAGTAATTCAGAAATTTTAAAATTATTATCTTTCTTAAACTTATTAAAGAAATTATCAATGCCAAAAGATTGAGATAACCCAATAATGATTTCTTTAACAATTCTTGCAATAAAGTATCCAATAAATAATAAGATACCAGCACCTATTATATTAGGAATGAAATTAAGTGCTTTTCCTGCCATACTTGAGATAGGGAGAGCTACACTATCCATACCTAATCGGTCGAGTACTGCTGGAATCATAATCATAAATACAATAAATGCACCTAGATTACCCATTGTCTTAATTAATTCTTTTCCTTTTTCTTCATCTTTTACGATGTGCATTTTTGTAAAATACGCATCTAATTTCAATTTTTTGCCTGCTTTTATAATCAATTTTCTAACAAATTTAGCCACGATCCATGTTAGAATAGCTAATAAAATAGCAATTATTATGCTAGGCACCCTGTTCATAATATTATTTAAAATATCATTCATTTGTTACTCCTTTCTCCTGTTTGATATATAACTATATCATCTTTATTATAATATAAATTTGTAATGGATTCAATCGCTGAAGTGAATATTAAACATTTTTTGAAAATGTTTCCAATTAAAAATATAGAAGAAAATACAATTTAAAATTTTGTATTGTTTCAATAAGCTATTTGTATTATAATAGTAGTATTATTAATCAAGTGGGAGAATTGGTATGAAGGTGGATAATTATATAAAACAAATCAAAGAATTTGTTAAAGATATTGATGAGGGAAAATTAAAAAAAGCATATCATTTTGCTGAAAAAGCTCATGAAGGTCAGTTAAGAAAATCAGGTGAACCATATTTTATACACCCTGTTGCAGTTAGTTTAATTGTAGCAGAGCTTCATATGGATTTAGATACGATTATTTCATGTTTGCTTCATGATACAATAGAGGATACAGAAGTCACTTATGAAGATATCGAAAGAGAATTTGGTGAATCAGTAGCCATTATTGTTGATGGTGTTACAAAACTGACGAAGATGCACTATGAATCAAAAGAAGAAAAGCAAGTTGAAAATTTAAGGAAAATGTTTTTAGCTATGGCAAGAGATATAAGGGTGGTTATTGTAAAACTTGTGGATAGACTTCATAATATGAGAACACTTGAATATCAAACACCTGTTAAAAAAGTAGAAAAATCACTTGAAACACTTGAAATTTACGTTCCTATAGCACATAGGCTAGGAATATTTAAGATAAAATCAGAACTTGAAGATATTGCGCTTAGTTATTTAGAGCCAGAAGTATATAATGATATACAGCGTCAGGTAGATTTAAAATCCAAAAATATTAAAAAAGATATTGAAGATGTTATTGAAAAGATTTCAAAAGAACTCGATGATGCGGGAATAAAATATGATATCTATGGAAGACAGAAGAATAACTATTCTATCTACCGAAAAATAAAATTTAAAAACAAATCCTTTTCTGAGATATTTGATATTGTAGCAGTAAGAATTATTGTTGATTCGATAAAAGATTGTTATTCAGCACTTGGTGTAGTACATACTCTTTGGAAGCCTATTCCACGAAAGATAAAGGATTATATTGCAATACCTAAACCAAATATGTACCGCTCTATTCATACAACCGTACTTGGAAGTAATGGTCAGCCGTTTGAAGTTCAAATAAGAACACATGAAATGCATTATGTAGCAGAATATGGTATTGCTGCACATTTTAATTATAAAGAATCCAAATCCTCAATGGATAGCATTGATGAAAAATTAATATGGATTCGTCAGCTAATGGAGTGGCAAGGAGATGTAAAGAATCCAGAAGAATTTTTAGATTCATTAAAAATAGATTTTTTAAATCATCAGGTATACGTCTTTACACCACAGAGTAATGTAATAGAACTGCCAATTGGTTCTACACCAGTGGACTTTGCTTATAAAATTCATACAGAAGTTGGGAATAAATGTATTGGAGCAAAAGTTAATTCAAGAATTGTACCACTTAGCTATAAATTAAATACAGGTGAAATATGTGAAATACTCACTCAAAAAAATTCGCCTGGGCCAAGTAGAGACTGGCTTACTTTTGTTAAAACAGCTCAAGCAAAGAATAAAATAAAACATTGGTTTAAGAAAGAAAAAAGAGAAGAGAATATTGAAAAAGGGAAGGATATTCTCGATAAAGAAATACGAAAAGCGGGTTATAAGGTCAGTGATTTACTTATTGATACATATTTAGATCCTATCATGGCAAGACTTAGCGTATATTCTCTCGATGATTTATATGCTGCTATTGGTTATGGTGGAATACTCATTAATCAAGTCCTTCCTAAATTAAAGGCTGCCTATAAAAAAGACCATAAAACAGAGCAAGAAGAAGTTATTCCATTTGAAAAATCAGATAAAAGATCTTCTAAAAGCAGTGATGGTGTTGTTAAAATTGAAGGTATTGATGATATGATGACACGATTTGCAAAATGCTGTAGTCCGGTTCCTGGAGATGATATCATAGGATATATTACAAGAGGAAGAGGCGTCACTATTCACCGCTCCGATTGTAAGAATTTTGAGCATACTGAGGGCATGGAAAACCGATTTATCGAAGTGTCATGGAGTAATAATAAAGCAGCAACCTTTGAAGCTTCTGTACAGATTGTTGCTCAGGATAAGAAAGGATTATTAACAGAAGTGACCTCTTTGATGTCAACTATTGATCTTTTAGTAACAGGAATCAGTGCAAAATCACTTAAAACAGGTGTAGCAATTGTGAATTTAACAATAGAAGTTAGTGATAATAAAAAAATAGAAACGGTTATCGCAAGATTAAAACAGATTGAAGATATCATAGATGTAAAGAGGGTTACTTCCTAAGGAGGAATATGAGAGCAGTAGTACAACGAGTGAGTGAATCATCATGTATAGTAGATGGAAAAGTAATAGGAGAGATTACAAAAGGATATACCGTTCTTCTAGGAGTAGAAGATGGGGATACCGCTTCTGATAGGGATTATATTATTGATAAGCTCCTTAATTTAAGAATATTTGAAGATGAAGATGAAAAAATGAATTTATCCATACAGGATGTAAAGGGGAGTATTCTTTTAATATCACAGTTCACCTTATTAGGAGATAGTAGAAAAGGAAGAAGACCGAGCTTTTTTAAAGCAGCAAAACCTCAGATTGCAAATGAGATGTATGAAGAGATGATAGAAAAATTAAGAGAGCATTTAAGGGTTGAAACAGGTCAATTTGGTGCGGATATGAAAGTTCATATTGTAAATGACGGCCCTGTCACAATATTATTAGATAGTAGAAAGGTATTTTAATGTTAGAAAGAGTAATAGTTGGTAAATATGGAGTTAATTCATATATTTATATATGTGATGAAACAAAAAAAGCCTTTGTTGTCGATCCAGGTGATAAGGGAGAAAAGATTTTTAATAAAGTAAAAGAATTAGGTGGAGAGCTTGAATATATTATTTTAACTCATGCACATGGTGATCATATAGGTGGCGTGGAAGAATTAAAAAAATTAAGTGGCGCAAAGATTATTGGACTTGATTTAGAAGAAGAGATGTTTTTAAATCCAGATTTAAATGAATCAAGAGCAATATGTGGTAGACCCGTAATAGTAGAAGTGGATTATTTTGTACATGATAATGAAGTGATGAAACTTGGAAAGAAAGAAATTAAATTTATAAGTACTCCTGGGCATACAAAAGGTGGTATGTGTATATTGGTGGATAATCATATGTTTACAGGAGATACTTTATTTAATCGTTCGATTGGTAGAACAGATTTATATGGTGGAAATTATAAGGAAATTATGAATTCTCTATTTAAATTAGCTCAGTATCCTGATGATACAACTATCTATCCAGGTCATGGAGCGAGTTCTACTTTAGGATATGAAAAGAAACATAATCCGTTTTACTAATGAAAGTATATATTAATCATTCGTTTAAATACGATGTATACCACCTTGCAAAAACATTCTTTTTTACTGTAGAAATGGTAGATGAAAAAGAAGATGCACTTATTAATGAAATTAGGATATTAGGTGAAAAGGTATATATTACTATTAAATATAAGAATATAAACTGGCAAAAGAATTTTGAATCATATAATGAAAAAGAAATTAAGCATTTTAATACTCTTTTCTTATATGATTTTTTATCTGATTATACCAAACGAGAAAATCCATATGGCATATTAGTAGGGGTAAGACCACTGAAATTAATGCATAAACTAATGGATCAAAAGTGCTTATATGAAGAGATAAAAGAAAACTTATATATAAATTATAGAATAACAAAAGAAAAAATAGACCTCCTTTATAAAACGGCTCTTGTTGAAAGAACGTATTTAAAAGGAGATAATTTATCTGTTTATATCTGCATTCCATTCTGCCCAAGTAGGTGCATATACTGCTCGTTTCCATCTAATGATTTAAATAAAAAAGGAAGCCTCTTAGAACAGTATCTAGAGTCCCTTTTAAAAGAAATCAAACTTATTGAGAAATATAAAGAAAAAGTAGACTGCATTTACATTGGCGGAGGGACGCCAGGGATTCTTTCTTATGAGCAGTTTGAACTTATTTTTAAAGAATTAGATTGTAGGTTGGATTTAAAATCTTTAAAAGAATTTACTGTAGAAATTGGAAGACCCAATACGATAACAGACGATAAACTCCGCTTATTTAAAGAGTATTATGTGAGTAGAATATGTATTAATCCTCAGACGATGAATGATACTACACTTCAGTTAATTGGAAGAAAGCATAATGCAAAAGATATTATTGATAAGATGAATCTAGCGAAAAAATATCATTTTGATGTGATAAATATGGATATTATCCTAGGTCTTCCAGGTGAAAGTATAAAGGATGTGAAAGATACGGTGGATAAGATTCTAGCACTTCAGCCAGAAAATATCACAGTACATACGCTTTCAATTAAATCGGCTTCTAATCTAAAAAATAATGTAGAAGAGAATATGCTTTTAAAATCAAATGAAATAAAAGAGATGCTTTCCTATGTAGAAGAAAATCTTTTAGATTATAGGCCCTATTATTTATATAGACAGAAGAATATACTGGGGAATTTTGAAAATATAGGATATGCTAAAAAAGAAAAGGAATCTCTTTATAATATTAGAATCATAGAAGAAAGACATACCATTTTGGCTTTTGGTGCAGGGGCATCTTCAAAGTTTGTTCAAGGGAAGAAATTAAGTGGATATTCAAATGCAAAAGGGATTGAAGATTATATAAAAAATATAGATAAGATGATAAAAGATAAAGTGAAGCTACTGGAGGAATATGGATATTAATTTTATAAAAGATAGTAAAGAATTTCGACTCAGAGCCTGTGCAGTGATTTATAGAGAGGGTAAAATTCTGATGGCTAAAAATGAGAAAGATGAATATTACTATTCTGTTGGTGGTGCTGTAAAACATGGTGAGACAGTAGAAGAAGCGGTGATAAGAGAGGTATATGAAGAAACAGGACAACTACTTGAAATCGATAGGCTTCTTTGTATACATCAGAATTTCTTTCAGTATCAATGTCCTTTTCATGAACTATCTTTTTATTTTTTGATGAAAGATAATAAAAAAGATCTTATCAAGACAGGAATCACCTCAACTTTTATAAAAGAAGAAACACTCTGGCTGTCAAAAGAGGATGTTGAAAAAAATATAGTGTACCCAAAGAAGTTGTTTGATTGGATAAGCTACGATGAAATTCAGATTATAACTAACTTTGAGTAACAAGTTTATAAAAAGTTAATTAATTTTGTATTTTTTTAATATTTGCATGCAAAGTATTGAAAATATAGGATTAACGTATTATAATATGAGTGGGAGGGAAAAATGCAATTAATTGAGGATTTTAAAAATAACTATAGTCATATGTTTGATTTTTATGATAATTATACATTTGATAATAAAGAATTCCTTTTATATGCAGAGTTCAATCAACGAAATACAAGATATTTTGCCACAAAGAAAATAGAAATATATGCTTTTTCTAATAATGAGCATATCTTTGTATATGATACAAAAGTATTTGATGAAAATGAACTGCTATTTATAAAAGGTTTTTTAAAGAAAAATGTAGAGTCGATTTTAAACATAGATGATGAACATATGTCTAGCATTATTACCTTTATTGTAATAGCAGATGAGATTTCAGAAGAAGTACAGAAATCTATCACAAAGTTTAAATATAATAAGAGTTTTAAATTAGGTTTTAAAGGCTGGGTTAATACAAAACTGATAGTTATATCAAAATCTGAAAATATTGCATTTGAAAATAAGCTCGCAAAGGGAGATTCAGTGAAACTTAAACTGATTTAACTTAAAAAAGGAGGCATTATGAGTGCAATAGTTATCGTTTTAATAGCAGTAGTTGTATTTGCTATTGCTTATGTAACTTATGGATCGTGGTTAGCTAAACAATGGGGTTTTGATGTAAATAGAAAAACACCTGCTCATACATTAAATGACGGTGTTGATTACATGCCAGCTAAAGCGCCTGTATTATTAGGCCACCACTTTTCATCAATCGCTGGTGCAGGTCCAATCGTTGGTCCAATCGCAGCAGCAATATTTGGTTGGGTTCCAGTATTCTTATGGATTGTTATAGGATCTATATTCTTCGGAGGAGTTCATGATATGGGAGCATTATTCGCTTCAGTAAGACATGATGGTAAATCTCTTGGAGAGGTTATTGGAATTAACTTAGGTAGAGCAGGAAAGATGTTATTCGCATTATTTTCTTGGTTAACACTTTTACTCGTTGTTGCAGCATTTACTAATATCGTTGCAGGAACATTTGCAAAAGTTCCAGAAGCAGCTACAGCATCATTATTATTTATTATTCTTGCAGTAGTATTTGGATTCTTTGTTTATAGAAAAGGTGTAAGCCTTTCAATAGGAACAGTTTTTGGCGTAATCGGTTTAGTTGTAAGTATTTGGCTTGGAACAAAATTCCCACTTTCATTATCAGCAAGTACTTGGATGTATATTCTTTTAGGATATATCTTCATCGCTTCAGTAACACCAGTGTGGATTCTTTTACAGCCTAGAGATTACTTAAACTCATTCTTATTATATGCAATGCTTATTGGTGGTGTAGTCGGCGTATTATTATATAATCCAACTATTCAAATACCAGCATATGCAGGTTTTGCAGTTGAAACTGGCGGTGGAGTAAAATACTTATTCCCATTCTTATTCGTAATCGTTGCTTGTGGTGCGATTTCTGGATTCCACTCATTAGTTGGTTCAGGAACTACATCTAAGCAGTTAGACTCAGAAAAAGATTTAAAATTAGTTGGTTATGGTTCAATGCTTATTGAAGGTGTTCTTGCAGTAATCGCTTTAGTTACAATAGGTTATTTAAATGCAGGTGAAGCAGCAGAGCTTGGTAGTCCAATTGCTATATTCTCAGCAGGACTTGGAACATTCATGCAATCATTTGGTTTACCACTTGCTATAGGTAAGAGCTTTACAGCACTTGCAATTTCAGCATTTGCTTTAACATCACTTGATACTGCAACAAGACTTGCAAGATTTATATTCCAAGAGTTCTTTATTAGTGGAGAAGCTTCAGCTAATGAATCTAATAACATTTTAACTAATAGATTCGTTTCAACAGGTATTACTGTTGTTCTTTCAGGAATCTTAGCATTTACTGGTTACAAAGCAATATGGCCAATCTTCGGTTCTGCTAACCAGCTTCTTGCAGCAATAGCACTTCTTGCAATAGCAGTATACTTAAAGAAATCAGGCAAGAAATTCTCAATGGTTATCGTTCCTATCATCTTTATGTTCGTAGTAACATTATTAGCATTAGGATTCTTAATCAAAGGAAATATCTCATCAGGTAAATGGGCATTATTATTCTTTGCGGTAGCATTATTTATTCTTGCATTAGTTCTTATTGGACTTTCATTCAAAGTATTTAAGAAAAAAGAGAATTAATATATAAAAAAGCTAGCATTATGCTAGCTTTTTAGGAGATTATTATGGGAATAATGGAAAACATTAAATTATTCTTTGAAGGAGCGTTAGATTTTAAAGGTCATTCAACAACAGCTATCCAAAATGCGTATGAAGATAATTTGGAGGAGTTCTTTATACTTGCATTTTCGGATATGCTAGGTGTTGATTTACCAACATCTTACTATTCTTTAGAATTATATCCTTATCTCGTAGAAGATATTGCTCGGTGGCAGAAAAATTCTGTTAATAGAAAATCAGTATGGGAAGATAAGGGAGCAAAAATGGACTTTGATCCATAAGAGGTAAACATGAGTAAAATATATTTTTTTGGTGGCAAAGGCGGAGTAGGTAAAACTAGCTGCTCAGGAGCTTTTGCTATAAATAAAGCAAATAGTGGAAAGAAAGTGCTTCTTATTTCTACCGATCCAGCACATTCAGTATCTGATTTATTTGAATGTACAATTGGTAGTGATATTGTACAACTTAGAGAAAACTTATTTGCAACTGAAATTAATCCAGAAGAAGAGAGTAGTAAATATATTGAAGGGATTAGAAAAGGTATTAATAATATCTATAGTCCGATTATTGTAGAGCAGATTAATAAGCAGCTAGATGCTGCAAAAGTATCTCCTGGATCACATGAATCTGCATTATTTGATAAAATGATAGAAATCATAAATGAAACAAGTAATGACTATGATTATATTATATTTGATACAGCGCCAACCGGTCATACTGTTAGGCTTTTAACTCTTCCTGATCTTTTAGAAACATGGATTGATACTCTACTTGTAAAAAGAAGAAAAACAATTCGTTATAAGGAAATGGCAAGTGGAACAGGAATTGATAAGACAAAAGATAAGATTCTTGAAATACTAGAAAGAAGAAGAGAAAATTTAGTCAAAGCAAGAGATATATTGCTTGATTCTGGGAAATTAGGTTTTGTATTTGTTTTAAATGCAGAAAAACTGGCTATTGATGAAACAAAGAAAGCAGTGAAAATACTAAAAGATAATAATATTAATATTGCATCTTTTGTTGTGAATAGAATTCTTCCTGATGATCAAACAGATCCTTTCTGGATAGAAAAAAAAGAAAATGAGAAAAAACATTTACAGGCTATTGAAGAAGAATTTAAAGAGTATAAGATTTATAAAATTCCTCTATTAGTATCCGATATGGATAGCAGACATGTCGATTTAATATCAAAGTCATTTGATTAAAAGCATGCTGCTTTTTTTGTTTTTGATATATTTTTCATTATATCTGTCGATAATATTTAAGAGTATAAGAGAGGATTAAAATGAATAAAAGTTTAAAAAATAAATTTAAATATATTTATATATTAATTTTTTTAATAACACTTCTAGGGTATAATTCATATCAAACTTTAGTAAGAAGCACTTTTATTTTTATGAATTTTTTTATCGCATTTGATATTTATTTATCAACTAAGGATTCTAGAAATAGAAAGAATGTCTGGCTTTATTTTATTATATCCTTTATTCTTGCAGGAATATTATCAATTTATATGATGATTGCATTTCCTAGTTTAAAGCAAAGAGGAATTACAACATCTATATATATCTATTATTTTCCAATAAATATATTATTATTAAAAGGATTAATCTTATTTATTCGAGATAATATAAAGTATCTTGAAAAGAACCAATTAATATTGGATGCTATTAAGATTTTCTTTGTGAATTTCTTAGTCGTTGTCTCTATATTGATTAATTCTGAGAATTTATCCACTACTTTACCATTATTCAAAAATACGGATTTCTTAGTAATTGTTTTATTTACCATAGTAGATTATTTTTTAATATCATTTGCACTTTTAAATTTAGCATCCATGCGAAATGGGAAAAGAACAAAATCAATGATTTTTATTACCTTATTTATCTCTTTATATGTTGTAAAAGATGCAATGGGTCTTTTATACATTATAGATGGTGCAATACTACCTGTATTTGCTAAGAAAATAATCTTTTTACTATCAGCACTATGTTTAGGATATTATTCAAATGATTATATAGATTATGAATCCAATGAGAATTTTCATAAGATGGGTCAAAAGAAGTATTTGAATTTATCAGGAAAACCATTAGTACATATTTATATGTTTATAAATATTGCGATATTAGCTGTTTTAAATATTATTAGAATATATGATTTCTTTTTAATGGAATCCATTGTAATTATTTTTTATGTTATGAATTATTTAATTCAAAAAGGTATTAGAGTAGATGAAAAAAATCAAGAATTAGAATATCTTGTTGAAATTAGGACGAATGAATTATATGAAACATTAATAAGAGATCGACTCACGGGTCTTTATAATAGAGTGTACTTTATCGATGAACTTCAAAAAATGATAAAGAAAAAAGAAGAATTTTGCTTTATAGCAATTGCAGTGAATCGATTTAAAACCATCAATGATATTCATGGTTATGAAATGGGGGATGCTGTTTTAAAAGAAATTGGTAGTAGATTGAGTGTGTTTAAAACAGAAAATTCCATTGTTGCTAGAATTAGTGGAGATGAATTTGTTCTGGTTTATAAAAATATGCAGGAATCAGAAATACAAAAGGTAAATGAAAAAGTAAATAAATTATTCACTAATAAAATCATGATTGGTGGATATGAATTTCAAATAAGTATTAGAAAAGCCCTTTGCTTATATCCTAAAAATGGTAAAAAATTAAGTGAATTATTAGCGTTTATGGATTTGTCATTTGAGAGGAATAAAGAAAATCAAGAAATCGATATGTTTGAAAATCAAGATATATCAATAAAGAATATCAAGAGAAAAAAACATATTGAAGCGCTTCTTTCAAGTCCTAGTTTATTTGATGAATTGGAAGTATATTATCAGCCACAAGTTAGATTGTCAGATGAAAAGGTAATGAGCTGTGAGGCTCTGCTGAGATGGAATCACCCTACGGAAGGATTTATATCTCCTAGTGAATTCATCCCAATAGCAGATAAAATGCATATTATATCAGCAATAACAGAATGGATTTTAGTAGAAGTAACAGAGAAGCTAAAGTTGTGGAATGAATTATATGATAAAAAGATATCAATTAGTATTAATGTGAGTGCAAGATCATTTGAACACGTTAGATTCTTTGAAAACTTTGATCGAACGATTCGAGAAAATGATATTGATCCAAGTAGTATTTGTGTTGAGATTACAGAGAGTTCAGCAATTCAGTCCGAAGAAAAAACAAAGCAATTCTTAAAGACATTCTCTAAAATGGGTATTCGAATTTCTGTTGATGATTTTGGAACAGGATATTCATCACTCAGTTATATTAATAAATTTGATATTGATGAACTTAAAGTAGCAAAAGAATTAATTGATGATGTTTGTAATTCAAAAACGCAAGTAGTTGTTTTAAAAGCGATTAATACTATTGCTAATGTCATGGGTATTAAAACCGTTGCGGAAGGTGTTGAAACATATGAGCAGCTTAAGATAATAAAAGATTTAAATTTTGATATTGTTCAAGGATATGTTTATGGAAAAGCAGTACCTGCGTATGAATTTGAAGATAGGTATTTATTAGGTAATGAAAAATATGATTGAAAAAATGATTCAATTATATTATAATACCCTTATAAGAATATCGGCACTCAAGAGGAGTATATATAAATGAATTCAAAGAGAGTTAGTGTTGCTGGAAGCTAATAAGGAGTTTATATAGAAAGACACTTGAATCACGTGCTATTAATGAAGTGGGTTTTACCAAGTAGGGTGGCAACGCGGGTTATCTCGTCCCTTTTTTATAGGGATGAGTTTTTTTATTTTTGAAAGGAGTAATCATGCAATTAAATGGATTAAAAAGAACACATTACGTTGGAGAGATGTCTGAAGCATTAATAGGACAGACAGTTACTCTTATGGGATGGGTACAGAAAAAAAGAAATTTAGGTGGACTAATATTTGTTGACTTAAGAGATAGAGAAGGAATCACTCAAATCGTATTTGATACAGAGATATCAAAAGAAGCCTTTGAGATGGGAGACACTTTAAAAAGTGAATACGTTATTGCAATAACAGGTAAGGTAGAAAAGAGACAGTCTGTTAATACAGAATTAAAGACAGGGATGGTAGAAGTTTTTGCAGAAGATATAAAAATATTATCAGAATCGAAAGTGCCACCAATTCATATAAAAGATGATGATAATGCTAATGAGAAATTGAGATTAAAATATCGTTATTTAGATCTTAGAAAGCCAAAGATGTATAATAATTTATATATGAGATCAAAAATAGCAAGTGTATTTAGAACATTTTTTAATGAACATGGCTTTTTAGATGTAGAAACACCATTTTTAAATAAACCAACACCAGAAGGGGCTAGAGACTATTTAGTACCGAGTAGGGTTAACCCTAATATGTTCTATGCCCTTCCACAGTCACCACAGCTTTTTAAACAGATGCTCATGGTTTCGGGTATTGATAGATACTACCAGATAGTAAAATGCTTCAGAGATGAAGATTTAAGGGCAGATAGACAGCCTGAGTTTACTCAAGTGGATGTTGAGATGAGTTTTGTGGAAGAAGAAGATGTGATTAGAATCAATGAAGAACTGATGAAAAAAATGTTTAAAGAGATTTTAGATATTGATTTAAAAACGCCATTTATGAGAATGTCTTATAAAGAAGCGATGGACCGATTTGGTTCGGATAAGCCGGATTTACGTTTTGGATTTGAACTGGTTAATCTGAATGAAACAGTACAAGATTCCTCTTTTTCTGTATTTAAATCAGCAGTAGAAGAAGGTAAATTTGTAAAAGGTATTACTATTGATGGTGGAGCAGATTCTTATAGTAAGAAAGGACTAAAGAATTTAGAAAAATTAGCGAAAACTTATGGAGCACATGGTCTTGTATGGATTAAAGTACTCGATGAGATTGAAAGCCCAATTGCTAAATTCCTTCCAGAAGAAGAAATGAATGCGTTGGTAAAAGCGATGAATGCAACTAAAGGGGATTTACTTCTTATTGTTGCTGATAAGAAATCAGTAGTCAATGCAGTACTTGGCAATATGAGATGTGAAATAGCGAAGAAACTTGAAAGAGTATCAGATGAATATAAGATTCTTTGGGTGAATGAATTTCCAATGTTTGAGTATTCAGAAGAAGATGACCGCTATGTAGCAAAACATCATCCGTTTACTTCCCCTCTTGATGAAGATATAAAATATATCTTTGATGATAAAGAAAGAGTTCGTGCGAAGGCATATGATATGGTGCTCAATGGTTCTGAAATTGGTGGAGGGTCGATAAGAATTCATAGTTCAGAGCTTCAAGCAAAAGTATTTAAAGCATTAGGACTTTCAGATGAAGAAGCAAGAGAAAAATTTGGTTTCCTTTTAGAAGCCTTTGAATATGGAGTACCTCCACATGGCGGGATAGCATATGGACTTGACCGTGTTGTTATGGAACTCTTAAAGATTGAAAATATCAGAGATGTTATTGCTTTTCCAAAGACGCAGCAAGCTACTTGCTTATTAACAGGAGCACCTAGTATTGCAGAAGAAAAACAATTAGAAGAATTATTCTTAGATTTAATTGAGTTTAAAGAAGAATAGAAAATGAAAGGATATAGTGCTTGCATTATATCTTTTTTTATTTTATATAAAAAAAATCCGAGATATTTACGATACAAGTATTACAGGATATTTTTTTACAAGGAGATAAAATGAAAAAAGAAAGGAAGTCTAAGAAGACAAAACATATTAGTATTGGAAGAAAATTAAGCAGTATTATTATTTTAACTTTATTTATTGTATTTTCAGTACATGGTGTATTTATTGGCTATAAATTATTTAAAACAAGTAAATTAACAGCGATTGATATTGTAAGTAGTGAAGCAAAGGCTTTTGCAGCTAATATTGAAAAGAGACCATTAGTGGCTTATGAAAATTTGATGTCACTTAAAAATATTGTTGATGAAGAGTTTGAAAAAAATAAATATGAAAGAAAAAGAAAGGATATAGCTAAAGCATTAACAACTTTAGTTAAAAATGATGATTCTGTATTTTTAGCAGGAGTTTATATGGAACCCAATCAATTTGATGGAAATGATATGAAGTATAAACATACAGAGTTAGGAAATAAAAAAGGAAGACTTGCTTTTTTTGCTAAAAAGGATGAGAAAGGAAAAGTGAAACTCTCTGTATCGGATATGATTGAAGATGAGAATAAAAATAATTTTTACGTGGATGCCTTTAATGATGATGGTGTTAATCTGACAAAGCCAAAATATGATACAGTAAATGGAAAAGAGTATTTTCTTATCGATTATTATGTACCAATATATAATACAAATAATAAAAAAGTAGGTATTGTACTTGTTACTCTTAATATAGGAAGTTATCAAAAAAATCTTGAAGCGTTTAAGGGACGATATGATGAATCGTATTTTGTATTAGTTGCAGATGATGGAAATATTATAGCACATAGTAAAAATACTGATAAGATTATGAAAAATGAACTAGAGTTTCATAAACAGTTTAAGAAAAAATATGAAGAAGCAGTAGAAAAGGGAAGTTCGTATATTGAAGAGAAATCAAGTTCTACGAATAAAATTACAGAATATGTATTTGCACCAATTAAGATTGCTGGTACAGATAAACATTGGATGTTACAGGTTGGAACATACAGAGAAGTATTCTTAAAAGAATCTAAAGATGCAGTATTTTATAATACACTGTTCTATATTGTAGTACTTATATTCATTGCGTTTTTAATCTATAAATTGATTAAAGGTATGGTTTCTAATCCACTCTTAGTAATACAGAGAGCATTGAATAAAATAGCTCATTATAATCTTGATACAACAGAGGAAAGAATGGAGTCTGAAAAGTGGAAAGATAATAATGATGAAATTGGGGATATTATACGTTCTATAAGAATGATGGGTAAGAGTTTAAGAACCATTGTAGCTAATATTAATTCTCATGCAACAAATACTGCGGCGACAGCTCAGGAGCTTACAGCAATATCTCAAAGTGCTGATAATAGTGCAAAAGAAGTGTCAAATGCTGTAAATAATATAGCCAATGGAGCAAGTAATCAAGCAGAGGATACAACTGTAGCAGCGAAGAATATTGAAGAGAATTCAGAGTCATTAAATGAAATGATTGATGTATTAAGAGAACTTGTTTCTGCTGTAGAAAATATTAATGATAAAAAGGATGAAGGGAAAAAAGCACTGGATGATCTTACAGTATTAACAAATGAAAGTAAAGAAAAAACAGATATTATTCATAAAACAATACTTGATACCAATGAAAGTGCAGAAAATATTTCTAAGGCATCCGAAATGATTCAATCAATTGCTGATCAAACGAATCTATTGGCACTTAATGCTGCAATTGAAGCCGCAAGAGCTGGTGAAGCAGGAAAAGGTTTTGCAGTGGTAGCAGAAGAGATTAGAAAGCTCGCAGAAGATAGTACAAAGTTTACAAATGAGATTAAACTTATTATCGATCAGTTAAAAGATAAGTCAAATGTTGCAGTAATAACAATGAATGAAGTGGGCGAAGTAGTTAAAAAGCAAGATAATCAAAATAAATTAACCCAAACTAAATTTAATGATATAGAGTCTGCTGTTAATATGAGTAAAGATATTGTAAATAAAGTGCGAGATCGTTCAAGAACAATGGTGAATAATAATAATGAAATTACTGAACTTATTCAGGATCTATCAGCGATAGCTGAAGAAAATGCAGCGACTACTCAGGAGGCGAGTGCTAATGTAGAGGCTCAAGCAGAGTCTATTAGAAATATATCAAATGCTAGTAGTAATTTAGCAGAAATTGCAACAGAACTCCAAGCAGAAGTATCTGAATTTAAATTATAATAGTGAGAAATCACTGTTTTTTTTACTTGATAAAAGTATATAGATATAGTACCATATATTAAATAAATGTATTATTGGAGGATTTCATGAATAACAATGATATTTTAATTAAGGTCAAGGAGTTTTTTATCGAAAAAAATTTTGAAGCAATAATTGATTTAATTACTTCAAATAATGCTTATACTAATGAATTAATGCTTTTTTTAGCAGTTGCATATTCCTTAAAAGAGGATTCTGATTTTGTTCAGTCTAATAATATACTTTTAAATTATTTTGAAGATGGATTACCTAATCCTTTATATCATTTTACCTTAGCATATAATTTCTTTTCGATGAAAAAATATGGTATGGCATTAGAGCATTTTAGATTGACTAAACTCTTAGATCCTGATTTTATGACGGTAGATTCTTATATTTTAGAATGTAAAAATTTTTTAAAATATCCAATTGGTGAATCTTTTATTCGAAAAAAAAATCGATTCTGGGCTAAATTTAAGGAAATTAAAATTCTTTTATACACTATAGAAGATTTTCAAGAATTTTTGGAATATTTATTTGATTTAATTTTTCCAGATATTTATGCTGTAATAGATTGTGTGAATAATAAGAATGTAAAAACAGTATATTTTCATTCTTTTGAAGATAGAACAGATGCAATTAAAATATATTTTTTATTAAAAGATGCTCCTGTATTCGATGGATTTCATTTTATATTGGGTGTAGTAGATGATGAAAAAATATATCATAAGTTAAGAAAGAGAATAGGAAATGAAATAGTAGAAATCAATGCTAAAAATCTATATGCCTCTTATCATGAAGTAGATGGGAAAATTGGTTTTACTGTATTTTTAGAAGATTCTATTGAAAACAAAACAGCTTTATTAGAATATATAAGAGAATATTTAGAAATATATTTTGGTTCTTCCTTTACTATTATGTATTTGTCTTATATTCATATTGCACATAATAAGAAGGGATTAAGACCAATTTATCTGATAAAAAAAGAACTGTTATCACTTTATAAAACAGTCAGTTTAAATGAATATTTATTTAAAAAAGAACCGTTTAAACAGGAGTTTATTTCATCAGAAGTCTTAAAATTAAGAGATGATATATATTCTGGTTATACCATGGTTCCTGAATTAATAAATGAATATAATATAGGATTTGATATCGGTGTGATGGACCGATTGGAACGAGGTGGCATAGTCTGTGGATTTATATATTATGATAACGATACAGTGGATTATCATGATAAAGAATCCTTTCGACTAGCGATTGAAGATAAGATAAAAGAAGAATTTTCAATCAATGGAAAAGTCATCGGAGGCTATATGGGAAGTGAACATTCCTATATTGATATTATGGCGTTTGATTTAGATTATTGTATTGATAAATTAAGAGAAATTGCAGATGTTATGAATATTGGTGAAGTTTGCTTTTCTGTTTATAGACAAGATATAGATACGCTTAGCTTAACATCACATACATTTAATCCAATTGTGTATTCTAGGGAAGATGATGAAAAGATTTTAGAGCATATTGAAAAGACTATTGGAGAAATAAAAAGAGTGATTCCCGATGACCCATCGGATGATATTAGAGTGGATATTAATATTGTGTATCCAACAGAAAAGAGAAATTATTATACTCTTATTACACATGGAGTTGGTGCAAAATCGATGAATATTCCTCAAAAATATCGTGAATTAAATATTGATAGAGCAGAGCTTATGCTAACATTACCTCCTGATTGGAATATGGATTCTAGAGAGGAGAGATGGTTTTGGCCTATTTTATTCTTAAGAAACTTAGCAAGAGCATCGTTTAAAGAAGATACATGGCTTGCACCAGGGCATACTATTTATATTGAAAATATTATTAAAAACAGTAAATTATCTGGCTTTATTCTATCCACACCTATTTTATATGGTATTGAATCAACGATTTGTAGAATTAGTAATGGCAAGGATTTAAACTTTTATTCACTTATTCCTGCCTATCATGAAGAAATGAATTATACGGCGAAGTATAAACTGGATGGATTACTGAAACTCTTTAAAAATGAAAAGATGAGTATAGAGGATATATTTATATTCAATGATAAAAGACGGAACTCATTAATCGATAAAACTCTAAATTAGATATTAAATAAGTATAAATAGGATTACCTTTAATTCATCTTATGTTAAGATTAATTTGTATAAAATTTTTATTTTATGTATTAAAGAAAGGAAGTATAAAATGAGTAAAATTTCAATGGTATATTTTAGTAATTCAGGAAACACAGAGGAAATGGCAAACGAGATAGAAAGCGCAATCAAAGAAGCAGGTGCTGAAGTAGAAGTAGTAACAGCAGATTCAGCTGATGCAGCATCTCTTTTAGAAGCTGATGTAATCGTATTAGGTTGTCCGGCTTGTGGAACAGAAGAATTAGATGATCAATATATTGAACCTTTAATGGATGAATTTGAAGGAAAAATTGACGGTAAAAAAGTTGCTATGTTCGGCTCTTATGGCTGGGGTGGCGGTGAGTACATGGAATCTTGGGTAGAGAGAATGGAAAACATGGGAGCTACTGTTCTTGGTCATGTTACTGGAGAAGAAGGTCCTGCTGATGTAATGGACGAATTAAAAGAATTAGGTACTAAAATAGCTAATGCATAAGTAGATGAGACTGGATGGTTCAGCCACCCAGTTTTTTTTTGCTTATTTATTAAAAAAATCTTAATTATTTCAGAATAAATTAATATTTTATATTGGATTTTATATTTCAATAAACTACATAAATAAATGTAAAAAGCCGTTATATATAGTGGAACTAGAAGAATATGAAAAGTTTTTAACATTTATGTTGAAAAATTTTTCTTAAAATAATATACTTAATTGAATGAATAAAAAGGAGACCATATGATTTTGTTTGAAAATGTCTCAGTAAGGTATAAATCGGATATGCTAGCACTAAACAATCTCAATTTAAATATTGCTGAGGGAGAATTTGTTTTTATCGTTGGACCGAGCGGTGCAGGTAAATCAACAATTATTAAATTACTTTTAAAAGAAGTAAATCCAACAAAAGGAAAGATTTTTTTAGATAATGATAATATAACGAAGGTACATGCAAGACTTGTTCCTAAAATTAGAAAGAAAGTAGGCGTAGTATTTCAGGATTATCGATTATTAAGTAATAAAACAGTATATGAGAATGTATCATTTGCCCTTGAGGTAACAGGTACAAAATCAAAAGATATTAAACCTAAAGTATTAAAAGCACTTGAAATGGTCGATCTTTTGGATAAGGCAAAGTCCAAACCATATGAACTTTCTGGTGGGGAGCAACAAAGGGTTTCTATTGCAAGAGCCATTGTTAATAATCCACAGATATTAATATGTGATGAGCCGACTGGAAACTTAGATTATGAGAATGCAGAAGGTATTATGACTTTACTGACTAATATTAATAGAGCAGGAACAACAATAATAATGGTAACACATGATAAAACAATAGTAAATAAAATGAGAAAAAGAGTGGTAGCACTTGAAAATGGTAATGTAATTAGAGATGAATATGCTGGGGTGTACGGTTATGATTAGAGGAATGATATATACAGTGAAACAAGGAATTATAAATTTATGGCGTAATAGAGGAATGACAATTGCATCGATATTGACAGTTTCGGCAACTCTTTTAGTGCTTGGGGTTGTATTTATTCTAATTGTAAATATATCTAATTTCTCGGAATATGCTAATGATCAGTTTGATTCCATACAAGTATTCTTAAATGATGGATTATCAAATGCTGAGATGAGAGAGATTGGAGAGAAAATTCTTGAGATTGAAGAAGTAACAACCATTACATTTGAATCCAAAGAAGATGCACTTGAAAATATGAAAAAGCAGTGGAAGGATCATGCTTCTGTCTTAGAAGGACTTGAAACAAGGAATCCACTACCAAATACATATATAGTAAATATTGATAATCTTATTTATTCTGATAGTATTGTTAGAAAAATAGAAAAAATTGAAGGGATTGAGATGATTAAATACTATAGAGAAGTCATCGATAAGATTAAAAATATCAGTTATGTTATTAGAAATATAGGATTTGCTATTATTGCATTATTATTATTTGTATCAACATTTGCTATTAGTAATACCATTAAACTCGGTGTAGCAGCAAGAGAAAAAGAAATCTCAATTATGAAGTATCTTGGTGCCACTCACTGGTTTGTTAGATGGCCATTTATCTTTGAAGGAATGATGATTGGACTCTTAGGATCGCTTCTTTCTGTCTTCCTTATTGAAATTGGTTATAGTAAATTATATACCGTACTAACAAATGATTATTACGTACTAATCGCTGCATATATTGTTCCTGTAGAATCCATAATGAATGCGATATTTGTTGTATTTTTAGTAACAGGAGCAGGTGTTGGAGAACTCGGTAGTTTATGGGGTGTAAGAAAATATCTTAATGTATAGGGAGAAAATATGAAGAAAGTAATTCCTTTATTACTAGCTCTTATTCTGGTTTTGACATCTGTATATGCAGATAATGATATGGACAAACAAGAGGAGCTCTTAAAAGAGGTTCAAGAAAAATTAAATGAATTAGATAAAGAACATAGTAGTGCTAAACAAATAAAGAATAAAGTAGTAAAGAATATTCGTTCTTTAGAATCTAGTGTTAGAAATACAGAAAAAGAAATCGATAAATTAACATATAGTATAGATGATAATGTGGTAAAAGTGGATATTGCTACTAAAAACTTAGTTGTTGCAAAGCAAAAATTAAAAGAGACCAATGAGTTATTAGATACTAGAATAAGAATCATGTATATGAATGGTACAGTGGGCTATGCAGAAGTTCTTTTAGAATCAGATAGTTTTCAAGATCTTTTATCTAGAATAGAAATGCTTACAAGAATTATTAACGCTGATACTATGCTAATTTCTCAGATGGAAGAAGATAAAAAGGCAGTTGAGGAAAAAAAGGCGAAACTTCTTGAAGAGCAAGAAAATCTTAAAAATCTTAAAAAGCAGATGGAAGAGAGAAAAGCAGATCTTGAAGGTCAGATAGAACAGTTAAAAAAAGAAAAACAAAAATTATTAAGAGATATGCGAGCACTTGAAATTCAAATCGATTCAACAAATAAAGATGCTCAAAAAATAAAGAAAATTTTAAAAGAGATGAAACTCAGAGCGAAGTATACAGGTGGTAAGATGACTTGGCCTGTACCATCGTCTTATCGAGTAACATCACCATTTGGTATGAGGAGACATCCAATATTTAAAGTGATGAAACTTCATACAGGAATTGATATTGGTGGAGCTGGAAGAGAAGTTGTTGCAGTAAATAATGGAACAGTCATTCATGCAAATTGGCTTGGTGGTTATGGAAAATGTATTATGATTGATCATGGTGGTGGCATTGTAACATTATATGCACATAATCAAAAAATATTTGTAAGAAAAGGACAAAAAGTAAAGAGAGGTCAAAAAATCTCATTAACAGGGTCTACAGGAAATGTAACAGGACCTCATTTACACTTTGAAGTAAGGGTGAATGGAGAGTACGTTGATCCACTTAAAAAATATCTTAAAAAGTAGGTAAAATGGAAGAAAAATATACAGAAAAAAGTCGTGTTAAAAAATTTATAACTTATTTATTCACCTTCTTTTTAGGTGGAATAGTAATGCTTTTAGGTATTGTATTTCTTGTTTTAAATGATGAAAAGATAAATACAATTGAAAAGGCTACTATGATAACAGATGATATCTTAAATAGAGCATTAAAAAAAGTAGAGTATAAAGAGCTAGAAGATGCGATGTTTAAAGGATTATTTTCTGCTCTTGATGATAAATATTCTAGATATTTCAATGAAAAAGAAATGAAAGAATATGAAGAAGCAACAGATGGTCATTATGTGGGAATTGGAATCCTCAGCAATTTAGAAGATGGTATAAAAATATTAAAAGTTTTTAAAAACTCTCCAGCAGAAGAAGCTGGTATACAAAAAGGAGATCTTATTATAAGAGTAGAAGGGCTATCTATTGAGGATGTCAGTGAAGAAAAATTAATTAACAGTCTCCTTGGAAAAGAAGGGGAGAGTGTAAGTATTACCATTTTAAGGGGTGACAAAAAACTATCATATGATATAATAAGAAGAAAGATCGAAGTTCCTTTTGTAGAAAGTAAGAAAATAAATGAGTTCGGTTATATAAGAATATATGAATTTGGAACAGATGTTTCTAAAGAATTTAATGATTCTTTAGAAAACTTACTGAAAGAAGATATCAAAGGATTGATTATCGATGTAAGAGATAATCCGGGAGGAATATTAGTAGAATCTGTTGATATAGCAGATAGATTATTAGATGAAGGTTTAATAGTTTATACGGTGAATAGACAGGATAAGAAGAGAGAATATTTTTCTGATGAAAAGAAATTAGATATTCCAGTAGTATTTTTAGCCAATGAAAATAGTGCATCAGCCTCTGAGATATTACTTGGAGCGATAAAGGATTATAAAAAAGGACGTATTATTGGTACAAGAACATTTGGAAAAGGAATTGTTCAAAGTGTGGTGAGGTTATTAGATGGGACTGGCTATAAAATGACCGTGTCACAGTATTTTACGCCAAATGGGAATGTAATACATAAAAAAGGAGTAGAGCCAGATATTGAGATTATATATGATGGAGATATTTCTTTTGAAACGATTGAAAAGGGTGAAGACCCACAGTTTAATGAGGCTATTAGGATATTAAAGGGCGGTGCATATGATAATTAGAAAAGCAAGTATATATGATAGTATTGGTATAACAAAAGTGTATATTGAAACGCTTAAATCATCACATAAGACTTTTATTGATAGTAATTATGTTGAAAGTGTTAGTTTTGATAAACAGAAGAGACTTTTTATGAATAAATTAAATAAAGAGAGTTTAATATATGTTGCAGAATCTAAAATAGGTGAAATCGTTGCTTTTGCTATACCTGAAGTTAGTAAAGATGCCAATGGTAATAATCGAGGAGAAATTGCCATGATTTATGTATTGGACCGTTTTCAAGGAGAGGGTATTGGCTTTAAGTTAATACAAAAATCAGTGAAGACCTTTATTAAATCAAATATCAATTCAATGGTTATGTGGGTATTAAAAGATAATCCTTCCAATGGATTCTGTGAATCCTTAGGAGGAGAACCAAAAGAAACAAAATTACTACAGCTTGGAACGCTAGATTATGTATCGATTGGATATGTGTGGAAAGATTTAGAGTCATGTGATATATTTAAATAAGAAAAATGCTTGGTACTTACTGAGCATTTTGTTTTTAGGGGGATTATGGAATTTAAATTAGTATCAGATTATACACCAAAAGGGGATCAAATAAAAGCGATAAAAGAACTTACAAAAGGCATTAATGAAGGAAAAAAAGAGCAGATACTTCTAGGCGTTACTGGTTCTGGAAAAACATTTACCATGGCAAATGTCATACAGAATGTACAAAAACCAACTCTTGTTATAGCACATAATAAAACGCTTGCAGGTCAGTTATGCTCTGAGTTTAGAGAGTTTTTTCCTGAGAATGCCGTAGAATTTTTTGTATCCTATTATGATTATTATCAGCCAGAATCTTATATTCCAGGAGCTGATTTATTTATTGAAAAAGATGCTTCCATTAATGATGAGATTGATAAACTAAGGCACTCGGCTACGATGTCTTTATTTGAAAGAAAAGATGTTATTGTAGTTGCTTCTGTATCTTGCATTTATGGATTGGGTGATCCAATTGATTATAAGAATATGGTCATTTCACTAAGACCTGGAATGGAAAAAGACCGAGATGAATTAATAGAAAAATTAATTGAACTGCAGTATAATAGAAATGATATTGATTTTGTCAGAGGTACTTTTAGAGTGCGAGGAGATATTGTTGAAATATTTCCTATTTCTAATGATAAGATAGCCTATCGAATAGAGTTTTTTGGAGATGAGATTGACCGAATTACAGAAGTGCAGGTAGTAACAGGAGAAATTCTTGGCGTGCGTGAACACGTTGCCATACTTCCTGCTTCTCATTATATTACGCAAAAAGAAAAGATTGAAGGCTCAATAGGTAGAATAGAAGTAGAACTTGAAGAAACGATTCAGCATTTTCAAGAAGAAGGAAAATTAATTGAAGCGCAGAGAATAGAGCAGAGGACGAATTATGATTTAGCCATGCTTAGAGAAGTTGGTTTTTGCTCTGGAATAGAGAATTATTCAAGGCAGATATCCAATCGAAAAGCAGGTTCAAGACCGTATACACTTTTAGATTATTTTGGGGATGATTTTTTAGTCCTTATCGATGAGTCTCATATGACCATTCCTCAGGTAAGAGCGATGTATGGTGGAGACCGTTCGAGAAAAGAAAATCTTGTAAACTATGGATTTAGATTGCCTTCAGCACTTGATAATAGACCACTTAAATTTGATGAATTTGAAAAATTATTGGATAAAATCGTTTATGTATCAGCTACACCTGGTCCTTATGAACTCGGAAGAACGGATTCTATTATAGAGCAGATTATAAGGCCTACTGGACTGTTAGATCCAGTGATTGAAGTGAGAAAAGTAGAGGGTCAGATTGATGATTTATATTCTGAAATCAATGCCCGAATAGAAAAAAATGAGAGAGTCCTGATTACGACTTTAACAAAGAAAATGGCAGAAGATTTAACCGATTATCTAAAAGGTTTAGGTCTTAAAGTAAGGTATATGCATTCGGATGTAAAGACCTTTGAGAGACTAGAAATTGTAAAAGGATTAAGACTAGGTACTTTTGATATCTTAATAGGAATTAACCTTTTAAGAGAAGGACTTGATTTTCCTGAAGTATCTTTAGTAGCAATACTGGATGCGGATAAAGAGGGCTTTTTAAGGAGTGAAACAGCTCTTATACAGACGGTCGGGCGTGCTGCTAGAAATGCAGGTGGAAAAGTTATCATGTATGCAAATCATATTACAAAATCAATGGAAAGAACGATTTCTGAAACGAATCGAAGAAGAGAGCTTCAGATTGCATATAATGAGGAGCATGGAATTATACCTCAGACGATTAATAAGAAGATTTATGATGATATCAAAGCTACATATGAGTATGAAGAAGTGGCAGAGTCAGATTATTCTTTAGAAGATTTAGAAGCGAAAATAGAAGAATTAGAAGCTGAAATGAAAGAAGCTGCAAGTAAACTAGACTTTGAAACGGCAGCTGAACTAAGGGATTATATAGAGGAGTTAAATAAGAAAAAAAATGAAGTATATTGAAATAAAAGGAGCAAATGAACATAATTTAAAAAACATTAATTTAACGATACCAAGAGATGAATTCGTTGTTATTACTGGCCTTAGTGGTTCTGGTAAATCATCTCTTGCTTTTGATACGATTTATGCAGAAGGACAGAGAAGGTATGTAGAGAGCCTTTCTTCCTATGCAAGGCAGTTTCTAGGGCAGATGGAAAAGCCAGATGTAGAGTCTATTGAAGGACTTTCACCTGCGATATCCATCGATCAAAAAACAACGAATCGAAATCCACGTTCTACAGTAGGGACTGTTACTGAATTATATGATTATTTTAGATTATTATTTGCAAGAGTAGGAACGCCGCATTGTCCAATTTGTGATCAAGTTATTTCAAAGCAGAGTATTGATGAAATTGTCGATCAGATATTAGAACTTAAGGATCGAACGAAATTAATGCTTCTTTCTCCTGTGGTAAAGGGAAAGAAGGGAACGCATAAGAAAGTTCTTGAAAATATTAAAAAAGATGGTTATTTAAGACTTAGAATAGATGGAGAGATGAGAGAAATCTCTGATAATATTGAGCTGGATAAGAACAAAAAGCATACGATTGAAGTGGTTGTTGATCGAATTATTATTAAAGATGGAATCAGAAAGAGACTGTCGGATTCGGTAGAAATCTGCCTTAATTTATCCGAAGGACTGGTCATTGCTCTTTATAATGAAGAAGAAAAACTCTTTAATACTAATTTTTCATGCCCAGAACATGGGATGGGTATTAGTGAGATGGAGCCTCGAATGTTTTCATTTAATGCACCTTATGGAGCCTGTGATGAATGTAAGGGGCTTGGCTATATGATGGAAATTGATGAGTCTTTAGTAATTGAAGATGATACAAAGAGTATTATACAAGGAGCGATTGTTCCATTTAGTACGAGCTCAGAAGGCACGTATTATATGAATATTTTTGAAAATATCATATCACATCACGGATATGATTTAGATACACCAATCAAAGAAATGTCCAAAGAAGCCTTTGATGAACTGATGTATGGGTCAAATCGAACAATAACATTTACATTCCATTCTAAATTTGATGATGGCATAAAGACGTATAATTCTTGTTTTGAAGGAATTATCAATAATTTAAAGAGAAGATATAAAGAAACGGCATCGGAATATATGAGAAAAAAAATAGAATCCTTTATGTCTCTTAGTCCATGTCAGGTATGTCATGGAAAACGTTTAAAACCTGAGCCACTTGCTGTAAGAGTAGGGGATAAGAATATTGATGATGTAACAAAACTTTCGGTAAAAGATGCAATTGAATATTTTAATCATTTAGATTTTACCTCAGGAAATCAGATTATTGCAGAGCAGATTTTAAAAGAAATTCTTTCTAGATTGAATTTCTTAAAAGACGTAGGGCTTGATTATCTATCATTGAACCGTTCAGCATCTACTCTTTCAGGAGGAGAGTCTCAGAGAATCAGACTAGCAACTCAAATTGGTTCTGCTCTTGTGGGCGTTTTATATATCCTAGATGAACCGAGTATAGGGCTTCATCAAAAAGATAATGAAAGGCTGATTAAAACGCTTCGAAATCTTACAGATATCGGTAATACTGTTATTGTAGTAGAGCATGATGAAGATACAATGAAGGCAGCAGATTATATTGTGGATATTGGTCCTAAAGCAGGAGAGCATGGAGGGCAGATTGTTGCTGCTGGAACGTATGATGAGATTCTAAAAAATAAGGACTCTATTACAGGAAAGTTCTTATCAGGAGAATTAAAAATTGATGTTCCAAAAAGTAGAAAAGAATATCAAAATGTAATTAGCATCAAAGGCTGCGAGGAAAATAATTTAAAGAATATTGATGTGGACTTTCCGCTTGAAATATTTACCTGTGTAACAGGGGTTTCAGGTTCAGGAAAATCAACGCTTGTGAATGAAATTCTTTATAAAGCAGTGAGTAATAAAGTAAATATTAAATATCAAAAAACAGGAAAGCATAAGAGCATTTCTGGTATAGAGCATATTGATAAGGTGATTGATATTGATCAGTCTCCGATTGGAAGAACGCCTCGTTCTAATCCAGCGACTTATACTGGAATGTTTGATCATATTAGAGATCTATTTGCAATGCTTCCAGAAGCAAAATCGAGAGGGTATAAAAAAGGACGTTTTAGCTTTAATGTAAAAGGTGGAAGGTGTGAATCTTGTAATGGAGATGGTATTAATAAAATAGAAATGCATTTTCTTCCAGATGTATACGTACCTTGTGATGTATGTAAAGGAAAGAGATATAATAGAGAGACATTAGAAGTAAAATATAAGGATAAGAGTATTTCAGATGTCCTTGATTTAACAGTAGAAGAAGCCTCTGAAATTTTCTATGATATTCCTAAGATTAAAAAGAAATTAGATACTCTTATGGATGTAGGTCTTTCTTATATAAAATTAGGTCAGCCTTCAACTCAGCTTTCAGGAGGAGAGGCGCAGAGAATTAAACTGGCTTCAGAGCTCTCAAAAAGAGCCACATCAAAAACGCTTTATATACTGGATGAACCAACAACAGGGCTTCATAGTTATGATGTAAAGCATCTAATAGAGGTTCTTAAAAGGCTCGTGGATAATAATAATACTGTAATTGTGATTGAACATAATTTGGATATGATTAAATCAGCAGATTATATTATTGACCTAGGTCCAGATGGAGGAGATGGCGGAGGAACAGTCCTAGCCAAAGGAACACCAGAAGAGGTAGCTAAGAATAAAACTTCTTATACAGGAATGTTTTTAAAGAAGATGTTAAAATAATATTAAAAAGTTGTAGATTGAAATTTTATTTAGAAATAATATATATGTAAGCATAATTGCTTCGATACCAACACTGGAGGTACAAAATGACTAGGTCTATAGAAAATTTTAGAAAAGCACTTCAGATTAAAACAATCAGTTATCCTGAAACAGAGCGATTTGATTTTGATGAATTTAAAAAATTCATTGATTTCTTAGAAAAGACGTATCCGCTTATTCATAATACGCTGGAGCGAAAAATAATTAATCATTATGGGATTTTATATCACTGGAAAACAGATAAAAAGCTTCTTCCTATTATGATGCTAGCCCATTATGATGTGGTGCCAGTCAATGAGGGTTCATGGAAATATGATCCGTTTTCAGCAGATTTAGTAGAAGATAAAATCTATGCTAGAGGCGCTATTGATGATAAGAATTCGATTATTTCCATTATGGAAACAGTAGAAGCACTTATTAAAGCTGATTTCAAACCAGAAAGAGATATTTATTTAGCTTTTGGTTATGATGAAGAAACCTTAGGCATAAGAGGTGCAAAAGAAATTTCAAAATACCTTCAATCAGAAAATTTGCAGTTTGAATGCATTTTAGATGAAGGCGGTATTGTAACACCAGGCTCTATGATGGGTGTAGATGGTGATATTGCAGTCATTGGAATAGGAGAAAAGAGTCAGTGTAATTATAAGCTGACATTTAAAGGAGAGCAGGGGCACTCTTCCGCACCACCTACTCATACAGCGATAGGAAAGATGGCAGCTTTTATTAAAGAGGTAGAAGATCATCCAAGAAAGACAAGGCTGATAAAGCCAGTAGAAGAAATGTTAAAAAATTTATCTACTAGAAAAAGCGGTTTAGAAAAGATTTTAATGAGAAATCCTAGAAGGTATTTTTCTCTTATAAAAAAATCAATGGGAAAAAATCATCAGACCAATGCACTAATCAGAACAACCCTTGCTTTTACTATGGCAGATTCAGGTACGGCTCCTAATATTCTTCCAGATAAAGCAAGCGTTATTGCAAATGTTAGAGTCCTTCAAGGAGATCAACCAGAGGATATTAAAAAATGGCTTCAGTCTTTTTCCGATGAGGTGGAAATTAAAGTACTTGCAGAAGAAGCACCGACAAAGATTTCTAATATTGAAACAAGGAGCTATCAAATACTAACAGATACTATTCATCATATATTTGGAGATGTTCTTATTACACCTTATCTGATGATAGGTGGTACAGATTCAAGAAATTATGAAGCACTTTCAGATAATATTTATAAGTTTATGCCTTGTAAATTAACAGCTGCAGAGCTTTCATTAATGCATGCAGATGATGAATATATTTCAGTAGACAATTTCAAAAGAATGATCACATTCTATGATGAATTTATAAGAAAGGTGGCAGGAAATGAATTTTAATGTAAATCATCCGGCGCTCTTTATTCTTTCCTTTATTATTGTATTATACGTAATATTTCAGTCTGTATTATTTTTAATAAGGGCGTGGAAAAGAGCACTTGAACTCAGAATCGATTCATCTGATTTAAAGCGAGTAGTAAAGGCTTCTGCAGTTTTTACCATTGCACCAGCCATAGCCATTTTAATTGGACTGATAACCCTTTCAAAGTTCTTAGGACTTCCACTTCCATGGCTTAGACTCTCAGTACTAGGAGCACTGACCTATGAACTTCCAGCAGCAGCCTCTGTTTCGAATATTTTAAATTTAAGTATGGATATGCCTGTAAATTCAGTAGAGAGCTATTTATCGATTACTTGGGTAATGACACTTGGCATACTTTCTGGAATTATCATTATTGCCTTTTTTCAAAAAAAGATGCAGAGTGGACTGACAAGTATGAGAGAAAAGAATGGTAAATGGACAGATTATCTTGTAGATTCTTTATTTATTGGAATGATATCCGCTTTTCTAGGCATGATTTTTAGTGAGGTAGGAAGTGGAATAATAGGATGGATTCCTGTATTTGTAGCACTTTTTTCAGCCTTTCTAATGATTATTCAAGGACTGATGATAAAGAAAATGCATATTAAATGGTTAGAAAATTATGCCCTTCCTTTCAGTATGGTAGGAGCTATGATTTTTGCAGTAGTATTAACAAATAGTATGAGGTGATTATGAGCGATTATCAAAATAAAAGTCATAAAATAGGAAAAGTATCGTTGATTATAGCGATTATATTATTTATTTCCTATCCAGTCACAACAATGATTCTATTTAAAGCAAAACCTAATATGATGGTGATGTTAAAAGGTTTATTAGCGATTGTTCCAATTTACTGGACAGTAGGAATGATTGAAGCCTTTACCTTTGGTCCAATGCTCGGCACAGGGTCCTATTTAGGTTTTGTTACAGGAAATCTAACAGCAATGAAAGTGCCAGTATCCCTTCTAGCAAGAGAATTAGTGGGTGTAAAGGCAAATTCTGAAGAAGGCGATGTCATTGCAACCATAGCAATAGCAGTATCTTCTATTGTAACTGTTCTTATTATATTTCTAGGGATGATTTTAATATCGAGCATTCAGGGCATTTTATCATCCGAAGTATTAGCACCTGCTTTTAAAAATATTTTACCTGCATTATTCGGTGCATTAGGTGTTGTATTTATTTCAAAGAGACTTAAAATAGCCATTTTTCCTATGGTATTTATGATTACCTTATTTATATTAGTGCCATCTCTTTCCAAAGCGGTGAGCCTATTAGTTCCGGTTAGTGCTATTTTAACGGTAATTGTTGCTAGAATACTCTATAAAAAAGGACTCTTAGATTAATGAATGATGAAAGAATAAAAGTACTGAGAGATCTTGATACGAAATTAGCGATTATAAAGCTTTCCATACCAGCTATTATAGGCTTTTTAGTGATGGCAATCTATAATATGGTCGATACCATCTTTGTTTCATGGATTGATTATAAAGGAGCAGGCGCCGTTCAAGTTGCCTATCCTATTATGATGATAGGTGGGGCGATTGGCCTTGCTTTTGGAATCGGTGGAGGAAGCTATATATCAAGGCTTCTCGGAGAGCATAAGATAAAAAAAGCAAATGCTGTTATTATTCTATCCTTCTGCACTTCTATTGTTGTTGGATTACTTTACGTAGCAGTGGTTTTATATTTTTTAAATCCAATCTTAAAAGCATTTGGCGCAGAAAAAGATATGATGGTATTTGCACGTGATTATGCCTATTATATTGTAATTGGAACCATTTTTATTATACCCAGTATGGTCTTTAATAATTCACTTAGAGCAGAAGGAAGCTCTAAGTATTCGATGATAGGAATGGCAGTAGGATCTATTATTAATATTATATTAGATCCGTTATTTATTTTCACTTTTGATATGGGAATTAAAGGAGCTGCTATTGCTACCATGATTTCTCAGATTATTTCTCTTTTTATTTTAGTGCAGTATTATCTTAGAAAGAAAACCATTCTTCAGCTTTCTCTTTCTAATTTAAAAATAGATTGTAAAATATATGCTGAAATACTGAAAATAGGTGTACCAACATTTTTTAGACAGATTCTATTCAGCATTTCCATGGCAGTACTAAATAAAAGTGCAGCTATAGTAGGAGGGGATTATTTATTATCCGCTGTAGGAATTTCTTTAAAGGTAACTGCTGTTCCAACCTATATTATCTTTGGGCTAGGGCAAGGAATTCAGCCAGTAGTGGGCTATAATTTTGGTGCTAACAATTTGAATAGAGTACGAAGTGCAGAGAGGCATGGACTAAAGATAAGTTTTGGCATTACCTTTATTAATACCATTATTTTACTAGTATATGCAAAACCAATTCTTCATTTATTTACAGATGAAATTCATGTATATACCTATGGTATATTTGCACTTAGAGCCTTATCCATCTCTCTTATATTTATGGCAGTATCCAATACTATCGCTATTATATTTCAGGCAATTGGTCATAAAAGGGTGTCTCTTTTATTTTCTGTTCTTAGACAAGGTATATTATTTATTCCTGCGATTCTTATTCTATCTGCAGTATTTGGAGAAAAAGGACTTCTTCTTTCTCAGCTGATAGCAGATATTTTAACCTTTTTTATCTCGATGGTGATATATATAAGATTTATAAGAAAAAATGAGATTGATTTTTGATTTAATGCTACATTTTATTTCTTTTTACTACATTTTATGATATGATGTAGTAAAAGATAGGAGGTGCTTTATAAAATCATATAGTGTGAAAGAAATAGCTAATATGTTAGAAACAAATCCTGAAACCGTTAGAAGATGGATTCGATCAGGTAAATTAAAGGCAACTCAGAAATCTAGAAAGAGTGGCAATTACGTTACAGAAGAAACATTAAAAGAATTTATAGCATCTACACCAAAGTATTCAAAAAATAAAAAATCATTAGCCGTTCTCGGCGTTACGGCAGGTGTTTTATTTGCAGAGTTTCTAAAGCCAAAGAAGAAAATCAATAAACAAGAGCAAAAGAGTATTCTTAAAGCAAATATTAAAGAGCTAGAACAATCCATTAAAAGTAAAAAAGAAATAATTAATCAATTATCAAAAGAGCTTGAAAAGGAAACAAGGGCTGCTGAAATTTTAAAAGGGAAATTAAAGATGTTAAAGTAATATCCTTAATACTTCTTAATATTTATGCTGAATAGTTGATAAAATCATAAAAATAGGATAAACTATTCTTCATAGGCTAAGGAGATAGGATATGAATAGTAAACAAAAGAAAATATTAAATGCTATCTTTGTAATCCTTTGTTTTATTTTGACAATATATTATGTTTTTAAAGGACAGAATTTATCCGATATTATTAAATATATGAAAAGTGCTAATCCAATTTATTGGTTTATTGGCGTTTTATACGTACTAGGGTATATCATGACAGAATCTATTGTTATGTACTATCTTTTGAGTACATTAGATTATAAAGCAAGATTTTATAAATGTGTTATGTATTCCTTTATAGGATTTTTCTTTTCATGTATTACTCCTTCAGCAACTGGAGGGCAACCCGTTCAGAGTGTTGTGATGAAGAAAGATGGAATACCACTTCATATATCAGCAGTAGTATTACTAGTAATAACATTAACTTATAAAATGGTGCTTTTATTCTATGCGGGAATCATCATTTTATTTAAACCAGTTGGTACAATGAAGGTTCTTAGTATTATTAAATCTTGGGTTTATTTTGGTATGTTTTTAAATATCATAATGATTGTTTTTATGCTTTTATTAGCGGTAAAACCAAGAATTACAGAGAAAATGGTAAATAAACTATTTATGATGATAGCAATAATTTTTAAATCACAAAAAATAGCATCATATAAAGATAAAGTAGCACATTCTATGGATAATTTTGCTATAAAATCTCATTATATTGTCACTCATAAAACAGCACTTGTTAAAACGCTTTTTATGACATTTATCCAGAGAACGTTACTTTTTTTAGTTACCTATTTAGTATTTATATCGTTTGGAGAATATAGTTTTAATGTAATTGATATAACACTTATTCAGAGTATGATATCAGCAGCAGTAGATGTTCTTCCACTTCCTGGTGGAATGGGGGCTACGGAGCATTTGTTTTTAACAGCATTTAGACCATTTTTACATCCTAATATTGTACTACCTACTATGATAGTGAGTAGAGGGATTAGTTATTATACTCAGCTTATAATAAGTGCTTTAGTAACAGGTTTTGTATATATGAAAAATCAATTTTTTAGAAAAGAGGAGAATCATGATAGGCTTCTATGATTATACAGTTATACTCACTTATATGAGTTTAGCATCATCAACAATAGGAATGTTTTTTTTACTGAATAATCATCCAGTGATTGCTATTTTATGTCTTTCCATATCAGGACTATTAGATATGTTTGATGGGAAAGTGGCAAGAATGAAAAAAGATAGAACAGATGATGAAAAAATGTTTGGTGTTCAAATTGATTCACTTGTCGATGTAATATGTTTTGGGTTTTATCCAGCTATTTTATGTTATACAATGGGTCATAAAGGAATCATTGCTATTCTTATATTAATATTTTATGTACTGGCTGCAGTGATTCGGCTTGCATTTTTTAATGTGCTTGAAATTAATCGACAGATGAAAGAAGATGGTGCCAATAAATTCTATCATGGCCTTCCAGTCACATCGATAGCAGTTATTTTTCCACTAACATTTTTATTTAAATTATTTTTACCCAAAAATATATTTTATTGGGTACTATTAGGTGTTATGCTTGTTACAGGAACTGCCTTTATTGTGGATTTCAAACTCAGAAAGCCGAATAATAAAGAGCTTATTGTCATTGTACTTATTGTGGCAATTGCTATGATTAGAATATTAATAAGGACGTACTATGGAATGTAAGGATCGAAAAGGAAATATAGTAAAAAAAGATGATTCTCAGGAAAAAGTAATCCATTATCTTTATAATACAGCGCTTGGAAATACAGCTCTTACCGTACTCACAAAAAAATTTATATCAGATTTTGCTGAAAGAGTGTTAAATAGCAGATTATCTTCTTTATATATTCCAACATTTGTAAAGAATAATAATATAAATATGGAAGATTATAAAGGCTATCCATATGCGTCTTATAATGATTTTTTTATTAGAGAAATCCGTGAAGGAAGAAGAATTATTGATGGGGAGCCTACTCATTTTATCTCTCCTGCAGATAGTAAATTATCGGTTTATAAGATTGATACAGAAGGAAAGTTTCATATAAAAAATGTAGATTATACCTTCCATCAGTTGGTAAGAAATAAACAGCTTGCAAAGGAATTTGAAGATGGCTATATTATGATATTTAGACTCTCTGTAGATGATTATCACCGATATATCTATGTAGATGAAGGACTAAAGTCTAAAAATATTGTAATCAAAGGTGTATATCATACCGTGAATCCAATCGCAGGGGAAAAGCTGCCAATTTATCAGGAGAATCAAAGAGAATATTCTCTATTAAAGAGTAAAAATTTTGGACCTATTTTAATGATGGAAGTAGGCGCTACTATGGTTGGGAAAATTGTAAATTATCATGAATCGATAAGAGTTCAAAGAGGAATGGAAAAAGGACGATTTGAATTTGGCGGTTCTACAGTTATCCTTGCTGTAACTAAGGATATGCTTTCTATTGATGAGGATATTTTAAAGAACTCAGAAGATGGATTTGAAACGAAAGTACAAATGGGAGAAAAAATAGGTAGAAAAACTAGGTTATCTTAGTTTTTTTCTTTTGCTAATTGACATGAGATATGAAATAGAATATACTATGTAAAGTCTGAATAAAATATAGAATATTAATAAAGGAGAAATGATGCAAAATAGAAAAGGCATAATAGGTGCAATATTATCTTTATCATTTGTAACTGTAATGGCAAGTACAGCAGTTTCACCAGCATTAAGTGAAATAGCCTCTAATTTTTCAACAGTCAATCCAATGCTTATTAAGATGATATTAACAGTACCTGCTATATTTATTATTTTAACGAATTTAGTATTTAAATTTATCAGTAACCTACTAGGCACAAAGCCGATTGCTTTATTAGGATTACTATTTTATATAGTGGGGGGTGCTTTTGGCGGACTGACGAATAATATTTACGTCCTCTTATTATTTAGAGCAGTACTCGGTATTGGGGTAGGACTCGTTACACCACTTGCCACAGGACTCTTTCCATATTATTTTGAGGAAGAAGAACAAGGAAAATTAATTGGTTATGCAGCTGCTATGAATAATTTAGGTGCTATTATTGCCATGATATTATCTGGATATTTAGTAAGCATTAACTGGCGCTATAGCTTTTTAGCTTATTTACTAGGAATAGGATCTTTTATAGCGGTTTTAATGTATTTACCAGATACAAAGATGAAGGCTTCTGAGAATAAATTTACAATGAATAGTATTTTAAAAGATAAATTTTATTACTCTGCTATGTTTTTAACAATGATCATCTTTTATATCTTTATTACTGATTTTTCAATGATTAGTGCAAAAGAGCATTTGTTTGAAGCAAAGCATACAGGGATTTTTATGTCGGTATTAACCGTAGTAGCTTTTCTTGCTGGAATGCTTTATGATAGAATTGAAAGAATGTTTAAAACAGCAACTATTTATTTGGCTACATCTTCTTTTTTAGTCGGTTATATAGTACTCGCAACGAAGAGTTCTCTGATGATGATTATAACAGCTCTTTCCTTACTCGGTTTTGCACTTGGTGTAATCATACCGTATTTAAATGCAGAGCTTTTATCAAGACTACCAAAGTCTGAAGCAACATCAGCAATGGCTATTATGTCAGCTGTAATGTATCTAGGACAATTTGTATCTCCACTTATGTCTCAAGTGTTAAGAGATGTTTTAGGAATTGAGATGATAAGATTTCCTTATTTTTTTGGAATCGTCATCTCAGCTATTTTACTGATTTCCTTATTTTTTAATAAAGATAGAAGAGCAATAATATAAAGAATCCTTTTGGGATTTCTTTTTTTGTAAAGTTATTGACATATGTTATAAACCATGTATAATAGTTATTGACATATGACAGAAATGGAGGATTATGCCTAGACCATGTAAGAAACGATGTGTTAGAGCCCTTCCAGATCTTAAACGATTTGGACCACTGGATGCACAGTCATTGGAAGTAATCACAATGACAATAGAAGAATATGAAGTCATCAGACTTATTGATTTAGAAAAAATGACACAAGAAGAATGTGCTACGAGTTTAGATGTTTCAAGAACAACAGTTCAATCCATATATTCTAGTGCAAGAGAGAAGATAGCAAGGGCTTTAGTGGAAGTAAAAACCATAAATATAAATGGTGGAAATTACAGATTATCTAATGAGAAATCTTGTATGAAGAGAAAGGGGTGCAATTATGAAAATAGGCGTTGCAAGCAGTAAGGATATGGTATCAGAGCATTTTGGACATTGTGCTAATTTTAACTTTTTTGAAATTGTAGATGGAAAGGTTATCAGTGAAGAATTAGTAAATAGTCCAGGACATGATTGTAAAGGACTTCCAATGTTTTTAAAAGAAAACAATGTAGAAGTACTAATAGCAGGTGGCATTGGTAGAGGTGCTATGAATGGATGTATTACTCAAGGAATAGAGGTTGTAAGCGGTGCATCAGGACTTGCTAAAAACGCAGCTATTGCGTTTGCAAATGGAAATCTTAAATCAACAGGGGCTCTTTGCAGCCATGATCACGGTCATCATCATAATCATAACTGTAATCATTAATATATACTCCTTTGGGAGTATTTTTTTTTTCGCTATTTGAGTTATAATAGACCTGGAGGTAAAAATGAAAAACATAAAAATAATAGCAGTAATATACTTTATTTTATCTATATTTATAGGTATTATAGGCTTTGTTATGTCTATGTCTTTATCATCTCATAATGTCAAATTTATAGATGAAATAATGCCTTTATATGGTGTAGGTAAGGTAGATATAGATAGTAAGAAGAATATTTATGTGCATGGTAAACAGTTTTCAATCATTCAGGTGTATAGCCCTAATGGTACATTTTTAAAGCGCATTAATATTCCTTCTAAGAGTGAATATTATTTGGATGAAAAGGATAATATTCATGTATTTTCCATTTCTGATAGGAAGGAAATTATCATAAAATCAGAAGATGATATAGAGTACATTAGTTACTCAGAAGAAGAATTCTTTCATAACATAAATCAAATGAATGATATTTTCAATGCAAATCTTAGACTGAAGTGGTGGAATAAGGTAGTATTTCCTGATGGAAGAGTGGTTGTATTAGATTCTGTTAATACACCAATGCCATATTTTATTTATTGGATGATATCCTTTTCAGGTGTTTTCTTTCTTTTATTTTCTTTTCGAAAAAATATAGTAAAAATAAATAAAAGTATTTAAAGTTTTACAAATTTGTAGTATAATGAAATAGATAAAAAAATAACAATGTGCATTAATTGATATGTTTATGGAGGTAGATATGGCAAAAAAGGTTGTTTGTGATATAGGTGCTGATGGCATAATGTACTGCATTCCTAAGGAAGAAGAAGAAAATTTACATGAAGATGAATATACTAGTATAGGAAAAGAAAATCACTGTCTATGCTGTGGAACAGAGTTTTGTATTGGAGATGTGCTGGATTATAATTTAAATGGTCTTGAAAATGTTTATAGAGATGATAATGAAATTGTATCACTTGAATTAATAAGGGATATTCCTAAGAAATATATGATAGGAAAAAGACCACTTTCTAGACTTTTAGGATGGGGAGAGCAAACATTTTCTAGATATTATGATGGAGATATTCCAAGTAAGCAGTATTCTGATGTACTGTATAAAATATATAAGGAGCCAGCTTATTATTTGGAAGTCCTTGAAAAAAATAAGGATAAATTAAAGACAAAATCATCTTATAGGAAAAGTAAGGAAGCTGTTGAGAGATTATTAGGAAAAGGAGCTAATCGTAAGATTCAACTTGTAACAGAGTATATTATTAATAAATGTCAGGATATTACTCCACTTGCAGTTCAAAAGGCTCTTTACTACGTGCAAGGAATATATTATTCATTCTATGGTGAGTATATTTTTAGAGAAGATTGCGTAGCTGGTGCATATGGACCTGTATATCCAGAAGTATATAAGAAGTATAGATATCACCGTTTTTATCCAAGTGAGAGCAGATGTATTTTCAATGATTCTCTTCTTTCTACAAGAGAAAAAGTCGTATTAGATACGGTTATAAAGAGTGTATGCTGTTATAGTGGTAATGTTCTTAAGGATATTACTTGTTTAGAAGCACCATGGATTTTAGAAAGAGATGGTCTTTCAACCGTTGCAGATTCTGATCGAATTATTGAAAAAGAGAGTATAGGAGAGTATTTTAAAAATGTAAAAGCTACTTATAATATGCTAACTCCTCTTGATTTTAGAGATTATATGAAAGATATGTTTAATAAAGTAGATTAAGATTTTACCAGAGATAAATTTAACCATTTGTCTCTGGTTTTTTTATGCCTAAAATAGAAAAATATGATATAATATCTATGAATGAATGGGAGGCAGAATGAATAAAAAAATAATTTTAATAGTGATAATATTTATATTAGCTATAATAGGAACATTCTATGTGATGACATCAAATAGTGTGCTGGTGGATAAGTATAAATTAGTAGATGTAGAGTCTACAGCGAGTATTTTAAAAAAGAGTTTTAATAAATCCATATCAAAGGATGAAAATTTAAAATCTAAAACATTAGAGGATGTTAAAATCTTAAATCTGGATATAGATTATATGAATGGAAAGCTCAGTTATTTAGATTTTGATCTTATTTTTAGTGTAGAGAGTGCAGTATATGAAAAATTATATGAAGTAACAACAGATGGTAAGATGGTATTTGAGGAAGCGGTCAAAAGGCCAGATGATAAGGATGTGAATGAAAGATATATTAATTTAAGTATACCATTTGATACATTAAAAGAGTTTCTAAAAGAGCTGGATCAGTATAAGGTGAGTACCTTAATAGAAAATGAGGAAGAAAAAGCGACGTACCGCTATCATGGGGTCAAAAGATTTAGACATGTAGAAGATATCAAATCAGCCTATGTTATAACAGAAAAAGGGCTAAAGTATTATTCTGATTTATCAGAAAAAGAATTATGTGACACAGAATTTTATGCGTTTAGTTTTTCAAAAGGTGCAGAGTATATTTATATTTATAAAGTAAAATAAGAGGTGAGTATGAAAAAATATCTAAATTATATATTATTAGGAATTATAATTGTTATTTTGATTATCAGTTATATAAAAATGAATGCATTAGAAACAGAAATCTATAATCTGAGTGGTGAAGTAGGGTCTTTAAATAATATAGTAAGTACCATGACAAACCGTGTGATGAATTTTTATAGCACATTAGAAAAAGAGAGAGAAGATAAGAATTCTATTTTTGAAAAAATAGATCTTATGACTGCTAATATGAATCCAAAGACCTTAGAATATGACCTTACGTATAAGATTGTACTTAAAACGAATACAAAGGGTGATGAAGTCTTTTTAGTCTTTGATGATAGTAGAGTGAAAATGACGAAAGAAGATGTTTTTTATACTGCAAGTATCAGGGCGAGCGCGCTAAAAGAATATCATCCGATGGTACTGATATTAAATCAGGATAAAGAGATGATAGAGGCAGATGAAAAGCTATATATGGAAGATCAAGTATTTAAAATGCTTCCACAGTTTATTGTTCAGCCTAATGGAAATCTTAATTTCTACCGCAAGATACTTCACTCAGATTATGATATTATGCTCCATAATTTATCAGAAGATAATGGTTTTGGAAAAGATGAAGAGGAGAATTTTAATTCAGAATTTAAATCGATTAAGCATATTGTAATGGTGAATGGAAATATTATTCAGGAAGATGAGCTTGCAGCTACAGAAGATATGAATCATATATGGGAAGATTTTAAATATGAAATGGAGTTTAATGTAGAAGATCATATTAAAATTTATATTAAGGCAGAGACGAAACATGGCTATATCTATAGTAGTAAGATAGCTGATTTTACACTTAAAACAGATCAGAATATCATGCATAATCTGGACAGCCATCCGATGATTTATATTGAAGATGAAAATGGAAATGAGGTATTTAATTATGAATAATAGAATAATAGAAGGAAAATTTGATTTTAAAGGGTTTCAAACATATTATAGAGTGGTGAATCCAGAGGGAAAGAAAACACCTATTATTATGTTACATGGAGGGCCTGGTTCTACTCATAATTATTTTGAAGTATTTGATGATATGGCATTTGAAGATGATAGACCGATTATTATGTATGATCAGATAGGTTGCGGAGAGTCTTTTGTTACAGGGCATCCTGAGCTTTTTACGGCAGAGGTATGGATGGATGAACTAGAGGCTTTAATTAAGCATTTAGACTTAAAAGAAATACATATCCTCGGTCAGTCTTGGGGAGGAATGCTTGCGATTTGGTATGCAATTGAAAGAAAACCAAAGAATGTAGTATCTTATATTCTTTCTTCTACTTTATCTTCTGCTAGTCTTTGGAAGAAAGAGCAGTATAGAAGAATTTCTTATATGGATCAGAAAGATCAAGAGGCAATAGACTATGCCATAAAAAATGAGGCATATGATAATAAAGAGTATTTAGAGGCAGTAGATAAGTTTATGGAGCTTTACTGTGCAGGTGCAGTTACAGAAGAGTCACCAGAGTTTTTAAGAAGAAAGAAAATATTTGGTGAAGAGTCTTATATTGTAGGGTGGGGACAGAATGAATTCAGTCCAACAGGCACTCTTAGTAAATATGAATTTACAGATAAACTATCTGAAATCAATACGAAATGCCTTATCACAAGTGGACAAAGAGATTTATGTTCTCCTTTTATTGCAAAAACAATGCATGATAATTTAAAGGATTCTAAGTGGGAATTATTTGCTTATAGTAGACATACACCATTCATAGAAGAGAGTGAAAAATATATTAAGGTGCTAACAGAGTGGCTTAATGAGTTTGAATAATATAAAGTGCTATCTTATGATAGTGCTTTTTTACATATAGAGTCCTATTGACCAAAAATGAAAAATTTTCAATTTTGGTCAATAGATGATATAATATACTTGGAGGTGTTATATGAAACTCATTACTAGACATCATTATCTCAATAAGTTAATAGGGATTAGAAATACACCAGATATAAAAGTAATTACAGGTTCACGAAGATCTGGAAAATCAAAATTATTATTATCTTATATAGATTGGTTAAAAGAAAATGATAAGAATGCTAATATTGTTTGGATTAATTTACAAGAAGCAGAAAATGAGGTATATTTAGACTATTTAAATTTACATCATTATATTTTAGAAAAACATATTCCAGGGAAAAATAATTATTTGTTTATTGATGAAGTTCAATTATGTAAGAATTTTGAAAAAACAATTAATAGTATATATACAAAGGAAATATTTGATATTTATATTACAGGTTCTAATGCATTCTTACTTTCTAGTGACTTGGCAACGCTATTTACAGGTAGATCCTTTACGATAGAAATATATCCATTTTCATTTAAAGAATTTTTAATTTATTATAATAGAAAAGATGTAGATAGAGCATTTAATGATTATGTGAAATTCGGTGGATTTGCAGGTTCCTATCTCTATGAAGATATTGAAGATAAGTATAATTATATTCAAAGAGATATCTATAATACAATTGTTACAAGAGATATTGTTCAAAAATATAAAATTAGAAATAAAAATTTATTTGCAAACTTATCAAATTATTTAATCGATAATATATCGAATTTAACTTCTTCGAGAAATATAGAAAAGTATTTAAGTAGCAATACAAAAAGTGCAAGTCATAATACAATTACTAATTACATTAAATATTTAAATAATGCCTTTGTTTTTTATGAAGTTAAAAGATATGATATAAAAGGTAAAAGATATTTATCTACAGAGCAGAAGTATTATTTAGTAGATCATGCAGTAAAATATGCAGTGTTAGGAACTAAAAATCAAGATTTAGGAAGAACATTAGAAAATATCGTTTATATGGAACTTAGAAGAAGAGGATATGAAGTTTATATTGGTAAATTATATAAAAAAGAAATAGACTTTGTGGCTATTAAAAGAAGTGAAAAACTCTATATTCAAGTATCTACTTATTTAGATAATGAAAGTACATTAAATAGAGAAGTGGATCCTCTGCTTAAAATTGACGATGCCTATCCTAAATTAATTATTGCTAGAACGCATGAGGAAGAATATCTTATGAAAGGGATTCGAGTAATAGATATAGCTGATTGGTTAAGTCAGTAGTTTTTAAGTAGGTACTAGTATTAATTAGATAGTATAAGTAAAAGGCAATATATTTATTTGTAATATATAATAATTGAAATATTAATTAGATAGGCTTAGTCTTTTAAAAGATGAGAAAAATTTATTAATATATATAGTTGTTAATAAAATGAGTAGATTATTTTTTTGTGATTATGATAAAAAAATTCATTCCTTTCAATTTCCATTTACATTACGGATAGAGAGTGAAGGAAATAAAGTATATTATCGAGATAAGGAAATAACATCAGATTTATTATCAGGACTAGTTATATTTTTTGAGAGTTTATCAAATAAGAAAGATATATATTCAGTGTCTGAGGATATTTTAGTTGAAATTGAACATTACGGCATTGAAAAAGAAATTTTAAATGATATTATTTGGCATTTATTGTTATTTGAACCAGGTTATATTAGATATGATTATGATACAAGTGAGAGGTCAAAAAAACCAAATCATCCTGAAAATCATTTCGATGTTTATTATGAAAATAAGAATACAGTAAAATTAGGATTAAATAAAAAAATAGATTAAAAAAATGATTGAAGTATTAGATATTAATAAAAAATGCAATAGTATAAATATATATAATTAATGAGTATTATTATATTCCTATTGACCAAAAATGAAAAATTTTCAATTTTGGTCAATAGATTTTTTATTACGGATACTCCTATAAGATAATTTTTTAATACACAATACAATATTGTTTTTTATAGGGGCATATAGTATAATGGTTCGTGTATGAAAAAGGAGGAAATTATGGCTATAAAAACAAATTTAAAAGCTCTTGAGACAATGCTTTTTATATGGGCATCATTAAGAGATAAAGAAAAAGTAAGTGATATGATACTTTTAG
>PDWI01001014.1_pt1 | contig 48285 bp, 41 predicted proteins | sample 1430891 | NCBI WGS metagenome assembly PDWI01 (sample SAMN01162508, study PRJNA174530) | Oral metagenome, whole genome shotgun sequencing project. | biome: Marine environment; feature: Marine mammal; material: Swab sample of the gingival sulcus; isolation source: swab sample of gingival sulcus...
CTTGTACTTAACTTGTAAAGTCTCTCTATTGTAGCGCTTGCCCTTACAGACGTCACAGGGCACGTAGACGTCGGGCAGAAAGTGCATTTCTATTTTTAATATGCCATCGCCCTTGCAGGATTCGCAGCGACCGCCCTTGACATTAAAGCTAAAGCGCCCCTTTTTATAGCCGCGCGTCTTAGCCTCCGGCACGGCGGCAAAGATGTCTCTAATGTGATCAAAGACGCCTGTATACGTCGCCGGATTACTGCGCGGCGTGCGGCCGATTGGCGATTGGTCGATGTCGATCACTTTGTCAATCGCCTCCAAGCCAACGATGTCGCGGTGCTTACCGGGCTTTAATTTGGCGCGCGACACGCGCGATGCCACGCCCTTGTAGAGCACTTCATTTATCAGCGAACTCTTACCCGAGCCAGAAACGCCCGTCACGGCGATAAATTTGCCCAGTGGCAAGCTGACGTCGACATTTTTTAAGTTGTTCTCGGCGGCGCCCAAAATCGTCAATTGTTTGCCATTGCCCGGTCGGCGCATGGCCGGCAGTACAATTTGGCGCGCGCCGGATAGATACTGCGCGGTAATCGACTGCTCCTCGCGCAGAATTTGCTCGTAAGTGCCGGCGGCGATGATTTCACCGCCGTGTTCGCCGGCGCCGGGCCCGATGTCGACGATGTAATCGGCGTGTCTAATCGTATCTTCGTCGTGTTCGACGACGATTAAGGTGTTGCCGACGTCGGTTAATTCGCGCAGAGTGTGCAGCAATCGCGCGTTGTCGCGCTGGTGCAAGCCAATGCTCGGCTCGTCTAAAATATAGAGCACACCGCACAGCCCCGAACCGATTTGAGTGGCCAGGCGAATGCGCTGTGATTCGCCGCCCGACAGCGTACCCGCCGAGCGCGACAAGGTCAAATAGCCGAGCCCGACATTGCTTAAAAAGTTAAGGCGCGCGATGATTTCTTTGAGAATTTGTTCGGCGATTAGTGCCTTAGTTTCATCCAATTTTAAATTCTTGAGTAGCTCTAAACAGGCCTCGACCGACAATTCGCTCATCTGAGCAATGCTAATGTCGCCCACAGTTACCGCCAACGCCTCCGGCTTGAGCCGGTTGCCGGCGCACTGCGAACAAGGGCTGAGGCTCATATAGGCCTCTATTTTGCCGCGCATATAATCGGATTTAGTTTCTAAATAGCGCCGCTCTAAATTGCGAATGACGCCTTCAAAGGGCGCGCGGTACTTGCGCACCCCACCGTACTTGCTCTCATAGCTAAAGGTAATCTCGCGGTCGCCGGTGCCGTAAAGCAGTTCTTTTTGAAGCGCCGCCGGCAAATCGCAAAACGGCCTGTCTGACGACGCCTTGTGATGCTTCACCAGCGAATCGATCAACTGTAAATAATAGCCGCCTTCGCCGCTGTTGGCAAAGGGTGCAATGGCACCTTCGTCAATTGACAACTTGGCGTTGGGCACGACCAATTCGGGGTCGACTTTTTGTAAATATCCGATGCCCTTACAGCTGTCACAGGCGCCAAACGGCGAGTTAAAGGAAAAGGTGCGCGGCTCCATTTCGTCGATGCCGACGCCGTGCTCGACGCAGGAAAAGTGCGTATTATAAATGTGGTCGCCCTCGCCGATGACGTTGACGACGAGCAATCCATCGGCCTCGCGCAAAGCGATTTCAACTGAGTCGCTGAGCCGTTTGGCAATGCCCGCTTTGACGACCAAGCGGTCGATCACGATGTCGATGTCGTGCTTTTGATTTTTGTTGAGCGCGATTTCCTCTTCAACTGACAGGACAGTACCGTCGATGCGCAGGCGAATGTAGCCCTCTTTGCGAATGCGCTCAATTTCTTTTTTATGTTCGCCCTTTTTTCCCCTAATCAACGGCGCGATAATTTGTATTTTAGTGCCCTGCGGCATGGCCATAATGCGGTCGACGATTTGGTCGACCGACTGCTGTTCGATAACTTTGCCGCAAATGTGACAGTGCGGCGTGCCGACGCGGGCGTAGAGCAAGCGCATGTAGTCGTAGATTTCAGTGACCGTGCCGACCGTCGAACGCGGGTTGCGCGACGTCGTCTTTTGGTCGATTGAAATCGCCGGCGAAAGGCCCTCGATGTATTCGACGTCCGGCTTTTCCATTTGGCCGAGAAACTGGCGAGCATAGGCCGACAAACTCTCGACATAGCGACGCTGCCCCTCGGCGTATATCGTGTCAAAGGCAAGCGACGACTTGCCGGAACCGCTTAGACCAGTGATGACGACGAACGCGTTGCGCGGTATTTTAAGATCGATGTTTTTTAAATTGTGCTCTTTGGCACCTTTTACTTCTATGTATTGTTTCATTGTTTATCCTTTAAAAACTATTTTGTTGAGAACTGTCATTTCGACTGAAATGCCAGTGCAATGAAGAAATCTCGGGTTTTAAAAGCGAGATGTCTCGACTGCGCTCGACATGACATAGTGGGGCGCTCGACACAATAGATACGCTAGCAATTGTCAGCGACGCCAGTGCTAATAAATCGCACGATCGGGCGTGTAGGCGCATTTAATTGCGTTGCACTTGACGAGTAGGGGCGTTTCAAAAAATTTTCGGAGCGCGTTGCGTAAATGCTGCATGGACGCAGCATTAGCGAGGATTTGCAGGATGGAATCCCGCAGCGTTAGCATAAGTGCTTCGATAAATTCCACCACTTACACGCAATTGATTTTTATTGCGTGGCGTCGCAAGTTGTTTTTTTTATTTCCTTGCTTTATTTAAAAGAAAATAAAAAAACAATGAAAGACGAGTTGTCGTGAACTATGCTACGTCTATTATGATGTATGATACCTTTACGCTCCAAGTGTCGTGCCGCAATTAAAGTGCCTACAGCGCCAAGTGCGATAAAAAGGCAAATGTATTTCGTTTCAATCGTTGTATAATAAAATCAAAACTGAGATTTCTCTAAAATATTGGCAGCGGCATTCATTTCGTCGGTCAAAATCTCGATGTTGTTTTCGATCTGCTTATGCGACATCCTAGTCTGCTCGGCAGAAACCTCATAAGTGCCTTCTGATTCCGCCGCTTGAGTCGCCTCTATCAAGGCGTGCACGCGTTTTTTAACACCGGTTGGCGTAATATTGTGTTCTGTGTTGTATTTTTCTTGAATGGTGCGCCGACGCATCGTCTCGTCGATGGCATTTTGCATCGACGGCGTCATCTTGTCGGCGTACATGACGACCGAGCCGTTGACGTGGCGCGCCGCCCGGCCAATCGTCTGAATTAAACTGGTTTCGGAGCGCAAAAAGCCCTCTTTGTCGGCATCTAAAATGGCCACTAGCGACACTTCCGGCAAGTCGAGCCCCTCGCGCAATAGGTTGATGCCGACTAAGACATCGAATTTGCCGAGCCGCAAATCGCGCACGATTTCCATGCGCTCCAAGGTATTGATGTCGGAATGCATATAGCGCACCTTGACGTCGAGCTGATCTAAATAATCGGTTAAATCTTCGGCCATACGCTTGGTCAGCGTCGTCACCAAGACCCGTTCTGACCTTTCGACGCGCTTGTTGATTTCGCCAAACAAATCGTCGATTTGGCCGTCGACCGGACGAATCTCAATAGCTGGATCGAGCAGGCCAGTCGGCCGAATCACCTGTTCGATGATGTTTTTCGATAAATTGCGCTCGTAGTCGGCCGGCGTCGCACTGACGTAAAGGCACTTGTCGATTAAGCCGCTAAATTCGTCGAAGTTGAGCGGCCGATTGTCCAGTGCCGACGGCAGTCTGAAGCCGTAGTCGATTAGGTTTTTCTTGCGCGACTGGTCGCCGCCGTACATCGCCCTAACCTGCGGCAAGGTGACGTGCGACTCGTCGACCACCAACAAAAAATCATCTGGAAAATAGTCGATTAACGTATATGGCCGACTACCCGGCGGACGCATCGCCATTATTCTAGAATAGTTTTCAATGCCTTGGCAAAAGCCGACTTCGCGCAGCATCTCGATATCGTAACGGGTGCGCTGTTCAATCCGCTGCGCCTCAATTAACTGACCGTTGTCTTTAAAGTAGACAATGCGCTCGGCCAACTCGCGTTCAATTTCTTCGATGGCCATCGCTATTTTTTCGGGTGGCGTCACATAGTGCGACGCCGGAAAGAAAATGACGTGATTGCGCACCGCCAGTATTTCGCCAGTCAAGGCGTTGACTTCACAGATGCGCTCGATTTCGTCGCCAAACATTTCAATGCGAATCGCCTTGTCAAAGGACGCCGCCGGCATCACCTCGATAACGTCGCCACGCACTCTAAAAGTGGCGCGCGTAAAGTTTATGTCGTTTCTAACGTATTGAATGTCGACCAGTTTAGACAATATTTCTTCGCGCGATTTTTCCATGCCCGGCCTGAGCGATAAAACCATGCTGCGGTAGTCGATTGGATTTCCCAAACCGTAAATACAGGACACCGAAGCGACGATGATGACATCTTTGCGTTCAAATAGCGCAGCCGTCGCCGAGTGGCGCAACTTATCGATTTCTTCGTTGATCGAAGCGTCTTTTTCAATATATGAATCAGACGCCGCAATATAGGCCTCCGGTTGGTAGTAGTCGTAATAGCTGACGAAGTACTCGACGGCGTTGTCCGGAAAGAATTCGCGAAACTCGCTGCAAAGCTGTGCCGCCAACGTCTTATTATGTGCCAAGACCAAAGTCGGCACGCCCAATTCTTTAATCACATTGGCAACTGTAAAGGTCTTGCCGGAGCCGGTTACGCCGAGCAGCGTCTGATGTTTTTCGCCAGATTGAAAGCCATTAACGAGTTCACTAATGGCTTTCGGTTGATCGCCCGTCGGCTGAAAGGGCGATAATATTTTAAAATTATTCATGCAATCTCCCTACGGTCGATAAAGTTGAAAGTGGAAAGTCGAGATTTCTCGATTCCGCACTTCGTACTACACTCGAAATGACATAACCGCTATGATGTCTCTACATCGGCATCTTTGAGCACTTTATCGACGTGCCGATTGATAATATTTCTAATCACAGCGGCTACTGGCACGCCCAATAACATACCTGGCACCCCAAATAATCCGCCGCCGAAAACAATGGCAATAATAATCCAAAACGGCGACATGCCGACGCGCTCGCCCAAAATCATCGGACCGATAAAGTTGCCGTCGAGTTGTTGTAATATCAAGATAAATAGCGCCACCCAGAGCGCCTGTAGCGGCGAATACATCAGTGTGACGACAATCGTCGGTGCCGCGCCGATAAACGGGCCAAAGTACGGAATCATATTGGTCAAGCCGACGATAAAGGAAAAAAGTACGGAATACCTGACGCCGAGCAACGATAACCCGACAAAACAAATTGCGCCGATAATCAGCGAGTCAATCGTCTTTCCGACCAAATATTTGCCAAAGACGGCATCTGTTTCTTGGAAAAAGAAAAAGATGCGCTGCGCTTTTTGTTCGCCAAAATACGCCCTTATCACGCGCTTTAACTGTTTCGCATGACTTTCTTTTTCGGTCAAAATGTAAATCGACAAGATGAGTCCCATAATAAATTTAAAAACGCTAGAGGTAAAATCGAAGAGCGTGCGCCCCATAGAAACGGCAAACGACTTGAGATTATCGGTCATTTCCGATAATTGTTGCGTCAGCGCCTCCGGTGAAAACATGTCGAGGTGCAAATTATAAGTTTTTATAAAGTTTTCAAAACTGCGCAAATCCTGCAACCTATCCATCGTCCAGTTGTTAAACGCTTCGGCATATGCCGGCAAATCGCGCACGATGTCGGAAATCGAACTGGCGATAATCGGCACGATGACTATTATTACGCCGATCAACAGCAGTATCAACAAAGTATAAATGATCAAAACGGAAACAAAACGACTTAAATGAAGGCGTTGTTCCAGCAGCCCCAATGGTGGATTTAAGAGGTAGGCGATGACACCAGCCCAAATAAGCGGTGTAAACAAAGCAATTAAAAAACGATACACCTGATGGAGCACTTCTGTTTGATTAATTAGCTTATATGCAATAATCGCCAACACTAAAAGCGGCAAAATTTGCATATAATACAACTTCCCTTTATTCATAATCACCTCAACTCGCGTCCACGGCGCGGCATAGGTTTGTCCGTTTAACACACAGTTCACGACACTCACAAAGTGCAGCGATGTTTAGAGTCAGTCGGGGTCAGTATTCGTTGACGACGTTTTCCAGTACGTACTGGTGCGATTCGACAAACGACTCCAAGTCTTCCCACACATAGTTTAATTTGACGATGTCTTTATTGTCCAACCTAAATACATTGGCACCCTTCTCCACGCCGCCCAATTTGCGATAAAAGACGGTCGACGGATTATCCCTATGCACCCAAAGCGACATTTGATCGGTGCCGTTCTTTAAAAACAATTTTGCGCAGGCCACCAACAACGCCGTACCATAGCCCTTGTGCATGGCCGGTTCGGCGACGTAGTGCGCAATCACTTCGCCATAGGCCTCAGAGGCGTTTAGCTTTACCATTTTAGGCACGCAAAATCCGACGATTCCACCGGTTTTTTCCTCCATGACATAGACGATTTTACCCTCGTTAATATACTTTAACCAAAACTTTCGGCGATTCTCATAACTCAGTTTTTGAAGGTATTTAGGCGTTACATACTTGCCGTAAAAATCCTCCCAAACTTCACTGTGTACCTTTGCTATATCGTTCGTATCGTAAATATTTGCCTTGCGTAATATCATAAAAACACCTACTCTTTATGCCTAATCAGCTAATACTTCAATGGCCTTCTGCAGTTGAACATCGGTCGTTTCGTCTTGATCGTCGTAATCCTCAGATTGTTCGATTACGATATTCGGCTCAATGCCCACTTCGTGTATATATGAACCATTTGGCGTAAAATACTGTGCCGTGGTAATTTTAATGCCGTCTTGATCGGTCAGTGGCAGAACGCTTTGCACTAACCCTTTGCCAAATGTGGTCGTTCCGATAATCGTCCCTGAATTGCTGTCTTTTATCGCCCCGGTCAATATTTCAGATGCCGATGCGCTGCCCGAATTGACGAGCACGACATAGGGAATGTCAATTTTAGCGTCATCCGATTTGTAATCATTTCTGGCGCCATCTCTTTCTTTGGTGTAGACGATCAACTGTTCTCCCAGAATAAAGTCGGCAATCTTAACGCATTGATCCAAACTACCGCCCGGATTATTGCGTAAGTCGAGCACCAATTCCTGCATGCCGTCCGTTTCTAGCTGGCGATAGTGATCGACGAATTCATCGTAGACTTTGTTGTCAAAGGAATTGATTTTGATATAACCTATCTTGCGATCAGCTCGCTCTATGATATGCGATTTTACCGACTTTAAAACGATGATCGCACGCGTGATATCGACATCGAAGATATCGTTCTGATCGCGCATAATCGTCAACGTGACGTCAGTATCCGGGTCGCCCTTCATTTTTTTTATGGCCTGATCCATCGTTTCGGCATAGACCTCTTCGCCATTTACCTTGATGATTTTATCGCCGTTTATCAATCCGGCGCGCTCGCCCGGCGTATCTTCAAACGCGGTCACCACCGTAATCAAATTGTCTTTACCCGGTTCTATCTGAATACCGATGCCGCCATAACTGCCCTCAGACGATTCGTTAAAGGCGCGAAACTCGTCTTCGTCCATGTAAACTGAATAGGGATCCTCCAGACTTTTGAAAATCCCCTTGTATATACCGGTTTCAAAACTGATGTCCGCCGTATCCTTATAATAATTTCTCTCGATAAATTTAATTAATTTTTCAGCTTTGCGGTAAACTCTATCTTCCGATTTTTGATCGGTCGACACTTCTCTAGTCAAGCCCAACGGATCGATTAACTTTACGACAAAATCGTCTATTATATCGTGTAAAAACAAACTGATAATCAATGTCAAAATAATACTAATCGCGATTGCAATAATTGCAGTTGAACGTCTTATCTTCTTTGGCACAACACTCTCCTATTTCTTCATTACATATGGTTTGGGGTCGACATAATCGCCATTTTTGCGAACTTCAAAGTGAACGTGATTGCCGGTCGATCTACCAGACGTCCCCACTTCGGCAATGCGCTGGCCGCGCGCCACTCGACTGTCGTTCTTGGCAACTAGCTTACTACAATGTCCATAGACGGTCATAATACCGCCGCCGTGATTGACGATGACCGCATAGCCGTAACTGCCCAACCAGCCAGAATGAACAACTTGGCCAGCGGCCGCAGCGTAAATTGCCGTTCCCCTGGGAGCCGGAATATCGATGCCGGTATGTAGCTTACGGCGTTTTAAAACCGGGTGAAGGCGCATGCCGAAGTCGGAAGAAATCCGCTTGTAATTCAATGGTACCGGCCACTGCATCACGCCGCCTTTATACATCTTTGCCAAATCTTGCGCCTTTTTGTCGGCGTACTGCTTTTTCAATATTTTAGTGAGCTCATTGGCGTCGGCTACGACCTGGTTCTCTAGATTTATCAGCGCCTGCTCTTCATTTTCAAGTTCGACTTGCTTGGCCAAAAGCTCCGATTGTTTGGTCTTTAAAACCAACTGTTCGGCAACTTTCTCTTCCTTCAATGCAATCAATTCAACTTTGGTTTCTTCCAACTGAACCTTGGTGTCGGCGATAAACCGCCTAATCTCTATTAGGTCGGCGAGCATCGTTTCATCGTAATCCAGCAACAGTTGAATCTTATCGAGTCGCGTCATCATGTCGGAAAAATCATCCGCGCCGATTAATATCTCCAAATAAGAAAAGTGTCCCGCCTTGTACATCGTGCGCAGGCGCTTTTTCATGCGCTCGTTTTGAGCGGCCTCGTCCGCTTTCGCCCGATGCAACTCTTCCGTTTTTACCTCTACCGCGCGCTCCGTTACAGCGATTTCGTCAGCAAGCTCCTGAATGCGCGCATCGACGACGCGAATTTCTTCATTTAACTTCTGAACCGCCTTCTCAAGCTCAGACTGCGCCGCCTGATTAGCCGCCTGTTCTTTACCAATTTTGTTAAGATCTTCTTGTAGCTGTTTTTTAGCCGCCTCATTTTTCTTTATGTCTTCTTCCAACGTCGCAAAGACGGCGTTGACGAAAAGCGCAAAGAGCAAGGCAATAACAATTGTTTTAGTAAATCTTTTCATATTTTTCCCCGTCCCAGCTCACATCAAAGCAACTATAAATCGCTACAGAATACAGCTATAATGTCAAATTGGGACTACACATTCAAGTGCTTATTCATTGCTTTTATCGAACCCAATGCGCCAATACCGACGCCGAGTACGACAAACAAGACGATTAAATCCGACATAACGGCTTCTAACGGAACAAAGTGAGCGGCAATTATAACATAAAATTCCGACGTGAAGTACTCGTAAAAATAGCTGTAGGCTAAATAGATAATGACGCTGGCAACAGCCGCACCCAAAATGCCCAAAACCGTTCCTTCAATAATAAACGGCCGCCTAATAAACCAATTGGACGCACCGACGTACTTCATAATATTAATTTCACGCCATCTGGCGTTGACCGCCAGCTTAATCGTGTTGGTGATTATCGCCGTGGCAATCACCAACAATGTCAAAATGACGACGAAACCAATCGTCCGAATGACGCGCGACGCGTTGATGATTTTATCGATGACGTCCTTGTAAAACTTAATGCTCTCAATGCCGGGCAGTGTCTTTAATACGTTGACGACGTCTTCCGATATGTCGAGACTGCGCAAGGTTATATTCACGGAATCGGGCAACGGATTGCTATCCAATCCGTCCAACAAATAGGCCTTGTCGCCCCACTCGTCGCGCCAGTCCTGCATGGCATCTTGCTTTGACAAGTAGACCACCTCGCTGACGCCGATAATGCCCTTTATATTGGTTATTAAATTGTCTTTTTGCTCGCTGTCCATGTCGTCTTGCAAAAAGATCGTTATCTCTTCAAATTGATCCTGCGCGCCCTCTACAAAGCTGTTGATGTTGATGATAATGGCAAACACAAAGCCCAAAATCAACAGCGCTGCAGAAACGCTCAGAATTGAGGCAACGCTCATCATGCGGTTGCGCCAGAGGTTTTTAATGGCGGCTACAATGCTGTAAAGCGTATTTCTAAACATTGTGGTCGTAACCCCCTTTGCTGTGATCTCTAATGATGCGCCCCTTATCGAGCGCAATGACGCGACGTTTCATCGTGTTGACGATTTCTTTGTCGTGCGTAGCCATTAAAATTGTCGTGCCACGCCGATTGATCTGGAGCAACAATTTCATTATTTCCCACGACGTCTCCGGATCGAGGTTGCCAGTTGGCTCATCGGCAATCAAAAGAGGGGGATTATTAATCATCGCGCGCGCAATTGAAACCCGTTGTTGTTCGCCACCGGACAATTGATTTGGATAGTGCTTGGCCTTTTCAGTCAACCCTACCATACTCAAAATGGTCGGCACTTGGCGGCGAATGTTTTTAGAGCGCTCCCCCAATATTTCCATCGCATAGGACACATTTTCGTAAACCGTCTTGTTGGGGAGCAGTCTAAAGTCTTGAAAAACTACGCCCATTTTACGCCTCAATTTCGGAATTCGGCGACGGTGCAGTCTGGTAATATCCTGATCGTCTAATATCAAAACGCCCTCTGTCGGATCCTCTTCTTTTAAGAGCAACTTCATAAAAGTCGATTTGCCGGCACCGCTCTGTCCAACCAAGAAGACAAATTCACCCTTGGTCACGGTTATATTTATATCTCGCAAAGCAACCACTTCGTTGGCGTAGCGCTTTGAGATGTTTTTCATTTTAATCAAGGTCGTACTCCATTCATTTCTCTTTTAACCATTATACAATTAACCGGCACCATATTGGAAGAGATATCCAAGAATTTAATAAATTTATTACATTTTGCTTACTATAATTTCAAGTTGGCTTTACGTCACTTTATAAGTGTGTTATGTTTAAATTGACACATAATATTAATCCAGATTAGGTGTCCGGGTTATTCACAATTCCCGTATACAGATTAAGATAAGCGAAGCGTCCACGTTGACTAAATCATCGAGACTACGGAGAATAAAAATGAATAAGAATGAACTCAGAAAGACAATCTTAAACATTAGAAGACGACAAAATCAAGCAGACGTCGACGCCAATAGCAACAAAATATTACAGCACTTATGCGACTGGCAAATCTTTAAACAAAGTCTATCCATTTTACTCTATAAGGACTATGCCAACGAGGTTAAAACTGAACAAATTATCGCGCATTGTCTTAAGGCCAATAAGGACGTTATCGTCCCCGTCGTCAACGGCGATGGCAAAACGTTGACCCTGATACAAATCGACCAAAACAGCACATTTAAAAAATCGCCGCTCGGCATTATGGAGCCGGAAGTCCAAGCGGACGCGGTGCGCACGCTATACGATGTCGATTTAGTATTGGCTCCCGGCGTCGCCTTCGACTTGGAGGGCAATCGCATCGGTTACGGCGGCGGTTTCTACGACAGGCTACTCGACGAGCACCGCGCCATCCGGCACTTAATCAAGGTTTACGCACTGGCCTTTGAATGTCAGCTCGTCGATTCGATAGCAGCCGATGACGGCGACCAAAGCGTCGACGGCATCATTACCGAGAAGGGCATTTATAACGATCTCAATCCCAACAATTTATAAAGTGTTGGCGCTACGCCATAGGCCCGTAGCACGCGCTCGACTTCGGCGTGTGCTTTTTCTCTTGTGGCGCGCGGCTTATTGGGGTTTTTAACGGCGCGAATTAAAATGTTTTTAGGCGTATGTGCCAAATCGACAAATTCGAGCAGTTGTGTATTATAGCCCATGTATTCCAACAAGTTACCGCGAATCGCGTCAGTCAGCAGTGCGCTAAAGCGCTCTGCCACAATGCCATAGCGCGTCAGCAAGGCCTGTTCTTCAGTGTGAATTTGACCGTTTAATTCGTGTTGACAACAGGGCACTGCAAAGATCATCGGCGCGTTCCAAGTGATGGCGTTGTAGAGCGCATAATCGGTCGCCGTATCGCAGGCGTGTAAACTGATTACCATGTCGACGTCGAAAGGACAACTAAAGCCATTGATGTCGCCCAACTGAAAGTTTAAATTCTCGTAGCCGTACTTGCGCGCCGCCCGGTTGCAGTCTTCGATAACGGCCGCCTTTAAATCCAAGCCGATTATGCTGACCGACAATTCTCTAATAACCGTTAAATAATGGTAAAGTATAAAAGTTAAATAGGACTTGCCACAGCCGAAGTCGACGATGTTTAAATGCTTTTCCGGTCGCTTTTTAACGACGTCATCTATCATTTCTATAAAGCGATTGATTTGCTTGTACTTACCGTACATCGACTTGACGACTTTGCCTTCTTTTGTAAAAATTCCCATGTCGACGAGCGGTTCAATCACTTCGCCCTCTGCTAAAATATACTTTTTACGGCGATTGTGCGCATTGCTCGGCAACACTTTAGCGCGTTCGCTTTGTCTTACATCAAAAAACAGCTTGCGCTTTTTAGTAATGCGCAGCGCAAACTCTCGGCTGTCTGCCCAGGCGTTCAAATGACTAAACGCTTGCATATAATCATCGCACAGCACTTCTTTTAACTGGTTGGGCGACAGATTCTCGTGAAAGACCTGTTTTTCAGTATACTTGGATATGTGATAGTGCCCCGACTTGTATTCAATGTCAATGCGCCGATAAGGCGCGGGCTTGTTAAACGGCTTGCTTACTACCAGTTTGTGCGGTTTCGCCGCGACAACGCGTTCCAAACAATTTTCCAAATTATTCTGTCGTGTCATAATCACCTACTCAAAGACAATCTTCAGTCGCCTTTAGGACAGCGCGATAACGCGCATCTAGTTGACGCTGCAACGCCTCAAGTGAACCGTTATTGTCAATTATAATATCGGCCAGTTTTTTCTTTTCTTCAAGCGGCATTTGCAAATCGATAATGCGTTCGGCGGCGTCCTTTGTAATGTCGTCGCGCCGGCAAAGTCGAGCGATTTGAAGATCGCGCCGCAGTGAAATCAGCCAGACGCAGTCACACAGTATTTGCAAACCAGTTTCAAACAACAGCGGTACGTCGAGCACGATAAAGGGGGCGCTGCCGTCCGCCTGCAAAGCGCCGATTTGACGTTTCATCTCAGCCACTATCGCCGGATGCGTAATCGCCTCTAAATCGCGTCTTGCGGCATCGTCTTTAAAAACCAGCGCGCCGAGCGCCTTGCGTTTAATCGAACGGTCGTCGTTTAGAATAACGGCACCAAAGCGAGCGACGATTTTTTGATAGGCGGGCTGCTCGACTGCGACGATCTGACGCGCAATTAAGTCGGCGTCGACGACCGCCACACCGCGCCTGCGCAGATAATCCAGTGCCGTGCTCTTGCCGCCGGCAATGCCGCCGGTTAAGCCAATCACCTTCAATCTACTTTGCATCATACCAACTCTCTCCCGACTGCATATCGACGACTAGCGGCACGCTCAGCGCTGCCGCCTCGCGCATACAGCGCCGCAACAACTCTTCAACGCGTTCCAATTCATCCGGCACAGTGTCGATAATCAGTTCGTCGTGGATTTGCAATATCAATTCGCTCTTTAAATTTTCCGCTTTTAACTGCCTGTAAACCTTGACCATAGCCAATTTTATAATGTCGGCGGCAGTCCCCTGAATCGGCGTGTTCATCGCCATCCGCTCGCCGTACTGGCGTATGTTATAATTCTTATTTTTTATCTCCGGAATAAAGCGCTTGCGGCCAAACAGCGTTTCCGAATAGCCCATCTCTTTGCACTGTTCAATTGTCTGTTTCATAAACGATTTGACATTGGGATACTTTTTAAAGTAATTGTCGATATAATTTTTGGCCGTCTTTCTGTCGATGTGCAGATTTTCGGACAGGCCGTAGTCGCTCATGCCGTAAATAATGCCAAAGTTGACGGCCTTGGCGCGACTGCGCAACAGCGGCGTAACTTCGTCCAGAGGAACCTCAAACACCTGAGAGGCAGTCAGGGCGTGAATGTCGATTTCTTCGGTATAGGCTCTTTTGAGCATCGGATCGTCGGACATGTCGGCCAAAATGCGCAGTTCAATCTGAGAATAGTCAGCATCGACCAATCTGTTGCCGGCGCTGGCTACAAACACTTTGCGAAAGCGCCTACCCAATTCCAGTTTAACCGGAATATTTTGCAAATTCGGCTCCGTGCTGGACAATCTGCCTGTCGCCGCTACCGTCTGATTTAAACTGGAATGTATTCGCCCCGTCTTCGGATTTACGACGGCGCGCAAGCCGTCGACATAGGTCGATTTTAATTTTGTATAGGTGCGATAATCGATTATCTTTGGAATGATTTCATGGTCGTCGAACAACTTTAACAACACGTCGTGGCTGGTCGAATAACCAGTTTTAGTCTTTTTGACGACGTATAGACGCAACTCTTCAAATAGTACGACACCGAGTTGTTTGGGCGAATTAATATTAAACGAATGACCTGCAATTTCGTATATTTCAGCTTGAATGCGGGCGATTAAATCACTTATTTCAGCGTCCAAAACGTCTAATTCGGCCAGATTTACATTAAAGCCGAGATATTCCATATTGGCCAACACCTCGACCAATGGCATTTCGATGTCGTCAAACAAAGTCGTCAAATTCAGTTCCGTCAACCTATCAGAAATCGGTGCGTAAAGTGCCACTATTGAATTGAGTGCCGCCTTGACATAGTCCAAACACTCGCCCTGCGTAGCGGCACTGACCGCTATCCGCTTGGCGCCCTTGCCGAGCAACTGTTCTTCGCTCGCAATCGAACGTCCCAAAAAGTCCAGCGTCAAGTCCTCTAATGCATAACTTCGCCGATTGGCGTCGATCAGATACATGGCAATGCGCAAGTCGAACAGCGCCTCGACGTTTTCGATGCCATAGCGCTTTAAGATTAGCAATTCGCGCTTTAAGGCGTGACCGATTAACTGTATCTTTTGCTCTGCCGCGACCACCTTTAGATAACTCAAACAGTACTTGATAGCACCATCGTAAAAAACGGCGGCGTTGCCGGCGGCGTCGGCCAGCGCAATATACGACAGCGCATCGTCGACTAAATTGACTTTATCGTACAGCGTAAAGACATAAATTGGCGCGCTAAAATCAAAATTGTCAAAAAACTGAAGACACAAGTCTTCGTCTTCTATTTCAATAAACTGCAGCCCTTCGCCCTCCGCTCTGTTCATTTGATCGCCATGCGTCGCGCTGAGCCGCTGTAAAAAACTGTGCAGTTTATAAGTTTGAAAAAGCCCGACCAAGACATCCACGTCCGCACCGTCCAAAGCGAAGTCATCGAGCGACAATTGGACCGGCACATCTCTTATAATGGTCGCCAACTTCTTAGACAACAGCGCCTGGTCGGCGTACTCGATTACCAAATTTCTAATTCTGACGTTTTCTATTTCGGCGCTGCGCGTTATTAAATCCTCCACGCCGTCAAATTGCGCTAAGAGCTTATTGGCAGTCACCTTGCCAACCTTTGGAATGCCCGGAATATTATCTGAGCTATCGCCCATCAGCCCCTTTAAGTCGGTTACCCGAGCGGGATAAACCCCGATGTCCTCTTTTACCTTTGCCGCATTGTAGATGATTTTATTCTTCGTACCGTGATAGTAGACAAAGACGCGATCGTCGACCAATTGCAGGGCGTCTTTATCACCGGTCAACAAATATGTTTCGACCTCTTTATCCGACAAAAACTTGGCCGCCGTGCCGAGTAGGTCGTCGGCCTCATAGCCCTGCAAGGCGATTTGTGCAACGCCCAGCGCAGACAAAATATCCTTTAGTACCGGTAGCTGCATCGCCAATTCATCGGGCATGCCCTTGCGCCCAGCTTTATAGTCGCTAAAGTCGTCATGCCGAAAAGTCGGCCCCTTTAAGTCGAAGGCAACCGCCACATAATCGGGCTTTAACTCCTCGCTAACGCTGTGATAAATATTCAAAAAACCGTACAGCGCATTGGTCGGAAACCCCTCCGGCGTCGCCATCCCCTTAATCCCGTAAAAGGCGCGATTTACGATGCTGTTACCGTCGATAATCAATGCTCTTTTTTTCATGTATTCTCCCTATAAGACGTAAAATGCTATGCCCCAAAATTGCACAAAGCTGCCCAGTAAAACAAAGACGTGGAAGACATTGTGCATATAGCGCTTGCGCTTGCCGATGCCGTACAACACAGCGCCAACTGTATAAAATATGCCGCCGACGAGCATGTACAAAAAGGCAATTTGTCCCAAACTGGGCAGAATAATTGGATAAAATAAAATGATCATCCAGCCCATAAAGATGTAGCAGATCATCGACAACACCTGAAAGCGCCGCAAATCAATCGCCGTCAAAGTAATTGCAACTGCCGCCAGCCCCCACTGCAAGGCAAAAATCAACCAGCCCCAAAAAGGATACTGTGACCGTATCGCCACCAGGGCAACTGGCGTATAGGTGCCGGCAATCAACAAATATACCGCACAGTGGTCAAATATTTGAAACAGGCGCTTGGCAAAGGGATGCATTAAACCGTGATAAAGACTGGACATCGTATAGAGCAAAATCATGCAAATGCCATAGACGCTACTGGCCACCACGCCGATCACATCGTGATGATAAGCCGAAATCGCAACGCAGATAATCAGTGCAAATAATCCAAATGCACCACCGACAATATGCGATATCATATTAAATAGCTCTTCGCCCTTAGTGTAATCGGGCAACGGGCGGTCAATTAACTTTGTTCTCATAACGCCTCCTATCGCGTTGATAAACTAATTTGTCCTCTATATATACAGACTCTATATGATCTGAATGCGGTGATTGAATCGCCTGTTCAAGCGGCATGTCGAGCACGACCCAGGCGTTGTCGCGCGACGACGTGTAATCGGCGACGGCGTCTGCCAAGGCAATGCCCTCACTCGCCAAATAGGTAATCGGCTGATCGTGTAATGTCCGCCGATAGACCGCACAGTGCAATCCCTTTATGACATCAGGTGTGTCAATCGGTGCGTCCGAACTCATCAGCAGCGGAATACCGCTTTGCCGCATCGACTTAAAGGCATATGCCCAGTTGGCGCGCCGTTCACCAATGCGCGCATGGACAACTTTGGCATCTTCATGTATGAAAATCGGTTGAATATAGCCCCTGATTCCCAATTTTGCCATTTTTGCAATTAGGTCGGGCGCCGTGATTTGACAATGTATAATGCCGCACCGCTCTAGGTATTGCGGCGCTGCATTGAGCGCTGCAAACGCGTCGATGACTCTCTCCATTGCGCGGTCGCCAATGGCGTGAACGACAATCGCTAAATCCAAGTCGCGGGCGCGCTTAAAATCTTCTAATAACTCGGCGTCACTTTGCAGGGCAATGCCGACCGTGTCCGGGCGATCGCTATAGGGCTCGCGCAAATGCGCCGTGCGAGCGCCGAGCGAACCGTCGCTAAAGCGCTTAACCGAGGTCACCGATAGCGCTTTGGAATCGATTTGATCGATGTACTGGCGAAGAGCGGCTAAATCGTCGACATTGGCCTGAAATTGAACTTTTAACAACAGTTTAGCGGTGCGCTCCAAGTCCAAATAAGCATCGATAATCTGCCGCCAGCCGATATTGGGAAAGGTTTTGCAGTCTTCGACGTGTACTTCCACGATGCCCTTGCTAATTAAATCGGCCTGCGCCTTTAGTATATATTTTTGAACGTTTTCAATCGACTCATCATAAAACCCCGCCCGATATATCAGTTGGCGCGCCCTTTCTCTAAACAGGCCGGTCGGCTTGCCCTTTTCGTCGACGTCTATTTGGCCGCCGGCGACCGCCGGAACGGATTCGTCCAGTCCCATTTTGGCGATGACATAGCTGTTGACAACTGTGACGTGTGCACAAATTCTAGACAGTAATACCGGTCTATCAGTCGCAATTTTATCCAAGTCATAGCGGTTTGGATAGCGCCTTTCAACAAAATTTTCCTGATTCCAGCCAAAGGCCTCAATCCGTTCTGCGTCGCGCACTTTGCTCAACAGTTCAATCATTTCAGCAATGCTACCGACCTGCCGCAAATCGCACATATCTAATAATTTACCGTATTCGATTAAGTGCAAATGCGCATCGCGAAAGCCCTTTAACAAACAGCCTGTTGCCTTAGCGCGTTCCAACTCTTGTAATTGCCCCACATTTGACTCCTTCACAATAACGACCTAATGACTGCATCGCCAAGAACGCATCCTTTAAGCGTCCATTGCGATTGGCAATTTTGACTTGCACAGATAAATTCTACCGCTTATTGCGGATTATATGTCGCGTCATATGGTATAATATTATTATACACGATATGGAGCAGATGTGGAAGGAGTAGCTATGCAACGTTATCAACCGAAAGCAGAAAAATTTGTCGAACAATACCGAATACTAAAAGAGGCGTTTCCAATGCAGGATTCACACGTCTTAATGTACGCCTCAACAGTTTTTATAAACGCCAATAAAACGCTCAACACTGCGCACATCGAGCAAAATATAGAACTGTTAAAGCAATCGACGACATTGTTTTCGCGCTTTCGCGGCAGCAATACATTTCGCGTTGCAATTGAATTGTCTGTAGCGGAAAACGCCGAAAAACTACTGCGGGACAGCCAAGAAATATATCAATTAATGGTGCACGAGAACTTTAAAAAAAGTGGCGACCTGCCAATTGCGGCACTTTATCTGGCAAAGGACGTCGGTTTAAAAGACGCGCCACAGGCCATCGCAAAGGCCAGGGCAATCTTCGACCATATGAATAAGCGCCACTTTTGGCTAACCGGCACAGACGATTATATTTACGCCTGCCTGTTGGCCGGCAGCGATTTATCGATCGCGTCCATAAACGACAGCTGTCGCTATTATTACGAGGCCTTAAGTGCAGCTGAAATCAAAAAAAATAACGCCCTGCAGAGCGTTACTCACGTATTGACTTTAGGACGAGCGCCGCGCGCCGAATTAGTCGATACATTTCTCAGGGCAATCGCCCAGCTCGACGCCAACGACTACCACGTGCGCACGCACGTCTTGCCGATTGTCGCACTGCTGACAATTATTGGCAAGACGCCCAGCGCACTGATAAATAGAGCCATCGATTTGTCGAATTGGCTTAAACAAAATGACTATTTTAACGCATTTAATGTCGACGCCAACATCAGACTGGCCATCGCGGCGGCAATCATCACCGATTACCACGCCAACGACGACGGCTTGCTCTTGGAAGATGCCGTTTTAAACGTCACCATTGAACATTTAATCATGGCTCAAAACATTGCCGTTGCCGGCATCACCGCCTTGACGACCATGCAAATGAACTAACTCTGTGGCACCGTTATCACCAAACTCAGCGCAACCGGATCGAGGCTGACCCTGATCGACTTATCCTGCGTTACCAAGCCCTTTAAGTAGAGCTCGGCAATTTCGTCTTCGAGTAGGCGCTGGATTTTTCTGCGCAGCGGTCTGGCGCCATATTTTTTATCGTAACCCTCTTTTGCCAAATAGCGCTTGGCGTCGTCGTCGACGTAGACGACAATGCCCTTTTCGCTGCTGTCGCGATAGATATCCTTTAACTGCAAGTCGACAATTTGCAACATGTCGTCCGGCGTCAGATGATCAAAGGCAATGATTTCGTCGATGCGGTTTAAAAACTCCGGCTTAAAGTAACGCTTTAAGGCGTCGAGCAACAAATCCTTGCGCTTTTTGGATTCGTCGGCATTGAAGCCAATGCCGGTCGACTTGAGGTGACTGCCGGCGTTCGACGTCATGATGATCACGGCGTTGTCAAAGAAGACCGTCCGCCCCTGACTGTCGGTCAAACGACCATCTTCCAAAATCTGCAACAGCATATTGAAGACGTCGGGGTGCGCCTTTTCGATTTCGTCCATTAAGATCACAGAATAGGGCTTGCGGCGAATCCGCTCGGTCAACTGACCACCCTGATCGTAGCCGACATAGCCGGGAGGCGCACCGATTAATTTGGAAACCGTATGTTTTTCCATGTATTCGCTCATGTCGAGGCGCACCAACGCATCCTCGGTGCCAAACAATTCTTCTGCCAAAGTCTTAGCCAATTCGGTCTTGCCGACGCCGGTCGGACCGACGAAGACGAACGAAGACGGTTTTTTGCGCTTTCTAAAGCCGGCGCGGTTGCGCCTAACCGAGCGCGCCAAACCGGAAATTGCCTCACCTTGGCCAATTACGCGGCGGCGCAGGCGACTTTCTAAATCGAGCAGCTTTTTGGCCTCTTCTTCAGTTATTTTAGTGACCGGTATACCGGTCCACGCTTCAATCGTTTTAGCGACGTCTTCAACCGTCATAATATTGTGATCGACGGCGTCTTCCAATCGTTTCATCTTTTCGAGCAAACGCATTTCTTCTACTTTGTGACGCGCCGCATCCTCAAAGCGATCGGCTACAGACGCCTCTTCTTTTAAGGCGACAACGCTCTGATATTGTAACTTTACTTTTTTTAGTTCGGCGATGTCTTGATTGTGTAAATTTAGCATTGCGCCGGCCTCGTCGATGACGTCTATCGCCTTATCCGGCAAAAAGCGATCGGGCACGTAGCGCGCAGACAAAACGACAGCCTGTTCCAAGACGTCATCCGGTATGATGATGTGGTGGTAGTCTTCGTAGTAATTGACAATGCCCTTGAGGATTTCAATGCTGTCTTCAACCGTCGGCTCTTCCACCATAACTCTTTGAAAGCGGCGCTCCAAGGCGGCGTCCTTTTCAATGTGTTTGCGATATTCTTCCAAAGTGGTCGCGCCAATCACTTGAATGTCGCCCTTGGCGAGCGCCGGTTTCAAAATGTTGGCAGCATTCATGACGCCGCCGTGTACTTCGCCGGCGCCCATAATGTTATGCACCTCGTCGATTACCAATATGATGTTGCCGGTCGTTTGGGCCTCGTTAATTATCGCCTTCATGCGCCCTTCAAATTGACCCCTAAACTGCGTACCGGCGACGACGGCCGTTAAATCCAATAAGTATATTTCGGCGTCTTGCAACTTTTCGGGCACTTTGCCCTCGACGATTCTAAGGGCGAGTCCCTCGGCGATGGCAGTCTTGCCGACGCCCGGTTCGCCAATTAAAAGTGGGTTGTTTTTATTGCGGCGCGACAGTATGTGCATGACGCGATCGATTTCTTTTTGGCGACCGACGATGGTATCGATTTGTCCGTCAGCTGCGCTCTGGTTGAGATTTTCGGCAAATTTTTCGAGATTTTTGCGCTTTTTCTTAGTCTTCTTATCGACAGTCGCCTTGTTCGGCTGAGCCGTCGACTCGTCCTCGACGCCTTCTGCAATCGCACTGTCATCGACTTCGTCGTCGCTGCTTTCAAGCGCCATATCGAAGTCGCCCCCCATCATATTAAACAGCGGGTTGTTTTCCAATTCATCGGGATCTTGATTTTCGATAAACTCCTGCATTTGCTTGGATATATTTTCGATTTCACCGGGTGATAAATTGACCTGTTTCATAATTTCATCCATCACCGGAATATCCATCTTCTCGGCACAATCCATGCAAATTCCCTGCATTTCACGCCTGCCATCAACTTCTCTGGAAGTGTAAATGACGGCGATATTTTTATTGCATATTGAACATTTTTTCATTTATTTCTCCAAATAACATAAAATCTGTAAGCACGTATAATGTAACACGTCTTTATTAAATAACTGTGAACACAGTCGAAAAAGGTCATCTGCTGAGCAAACGACCTAAACGACTTAATAAGAACGATAGCGCCGCGCCAAGTCCTCGTTGGATAGGCGCTGGCGCAAATCGTCAATTTCCCGTAATAATCTCGCTTTATCTTGATTGAGCACGCCGCGCAGCTGTACGTAGTTGGAATTGTGATTGGCTCTAAAGAGCGTGCCATCCAAATCCAAATTTTGTAAAATCAGCTGTGCTTCTTCGATGATTTGCAGCGGTGAAAGCAGTTCAAAAATGCCGTCTTCAACTTGTCTTTGTAGCGGCGTTCCCGGCCTGATCATCAGCGTCATCAAGGCGAGGTATTCCGGATTGATTTGATTGAGCACCCTGGCCGATTCAACGGCGTGTTCTCTACTGTAGGCGACACCGCCGATGCCCAAAATAATAATCGCCGAATTTTTAATGCCGGCGCGCTTTAATTTTTGACCGGCCGCTATCACATCGGCCGCCGTACAGCCCTTGTTGACCAACTTTAAAACTTTATCAGAACCGGTTTCAATGCCAATATAAACTTGCTTTAAGCCGTGTTCACGCAGTCTGATTAAATCTTCAACCGATTTGTTTTTTACGTCTTTGGCCGTCGCGTAAATGGCGACGCGTTCCAATCTATCGTAATTGTCGCGAAAACCGTCCAGCACCGATTGCAAGTAGTCGGTATTCAGACAAAGGGCATTGCCGTCGGCTAAAAAGACGCGGTCGACATAAGATTTGTGCTGATAATTTAAGATGTCTTCGAAGACCTCACTTTCCGGCCTTTTGGCAAAGCGCTTGTTTTTATACATATCGCAAAAAGTACAAGCATTGTGCGCACAACCATAGGTTACCTGTAAAATTAAACTCCTCGCCTCGCTGGGCGGACGGTATACGTCGCCGTAATATCTCATATAATACTCTCCCATTTTTTGTTTATTCGTAACTGTTCAGTCGAAAGGTGCTGACTTGTGTCATCTCGATGTTACCGGAATTATCCGGACGCGACCGCAGGAGCGGTGTTTACGAAGTAAACATAATTACATAACGCTAGTGAAGTGGAGAGATCTCGCTTTTAAACCCGGAGATTTCTCGATTTCGGCTCCGCCTTCACTCGAAATGACAATTTGACTGAACAGTTGCGTTTATTCTAGCTATAGTATACCACCTGTTGATAAAAAGCAGGCACAATTCTATAATATTTAAGCAAATGTAATCATTTATTTTTTGATAAATTAGTAAAAATGCTTTATTGAATACCGGTTTTGTCGATATACTACTGTGTAGGAAAATCTCACTTTTAAACCCGAGATTTCTCAGACTTCGCTGGAAATGACAGTTCCTGATCGAGCAGTTACAACATCACACACTCAATCGCAACGACAAATTCAGTTGACGATTACAAAGTGTTTACTATATAGCTTTAAAAGGAAATCGAGATGCGTAAAATAGGCATTAAAATTAAAATCCTCTTTCTGGTATTTAGTGTTATTGTCGCCATTGCGATGATTCAATTCTTCTACACGTCCAGGAAACTTAGAACTGAAATGAACGACGTGATACAATCGTCAATCGTCCAAATTGCAACCGACTCTGCAAAGTTGATAGCTGCACACTTAGATTCGCATTTCGACTTTCTGGAGATAACCGCTTTATCTATAAAGAACACATCGCTCGACATCGTCAGCATCGAGAAATTAATTAACAAAAATGCAATACCCCATTTTGTAAAATTGCAATTTATCGACGCCGACGGTAAAGATTCAGTCACCGGAAAGACCTACGGCGCATCATATTTGCCTTATCACCGCGCCGCAAAAGGGCGACGTTATATCAGCACTAGTAAATACGACGCGGAAACTAACCGTCAGTTGATTTCGCTTTCCATACCCATTGAAAAAGATGGCCAACACTTCGGCGTACTCATCGGCTTTTTGGACGCCCAAAATCTATCCGAAATGCTCGGCACGTACATGAATTACGAAACCAGTTATGCCTATATTGCAAATCGCTCCGGGCACGTCATTTCACACCAAAATTACAATTCGATCAGCGCTACCAGAAACCTCAATATGCTTTCTAACGACACGACCTATACAAAAGATGCGTTTAGCGGACTGTCTGAATTCTTTAAAGAAAGTATCCTCAACGAATACGGCTATGGTCTCTATAAAAAGAACAACCACACCATAATTGCCTCATATTGTCGCATAGAGCACACCGACTGGAACGTCTACTATGCCTTTGATAGAGATATCATATTTAAAGATATCAGCAAAATAAGAGATAATTTTACGTGGATGTTCTTTATTATTGCCCTCTTGGGGCTGTTCTTCGCCATGATTATCGCCAGGCGCATTGCCGATCCGCTAACCGACTTGTCGGAAAAATTTATCCAAGCGGCCAACGGCAATCTCAACGTCAGAGCTGTACCAAATACAAAGGATGAAATTGGCGTGGTAGCGCAAAATTTCAATGTTCTGATGCAAAAAATAAATCAATTGACATTCTACGACCCCTTGACGGGACTGCCCAATTCAAATGTTCTAATACGACAGATCAACGCGCCCGAAGGGGAAAGCGAAAATGCCGAGAATATTCTTTTACTGGTATCGATTGACAAATTTACCAAAGTAAACGAAGTCTACGGCATGACGATTGGCGACGAAATTTTGAAGACAACTGCCAAGCGAATACTGCAACACACTTCTACAGAATGTAGTGTTTATAAAGGGCGCGGTGATGAGTTCTTCTTAATCGTGCCCAATATTTCAATGCAAAAAGCCGAAACTCGGGTGCAAAAACTATTGGCCAAATTGAGCGACCCCTACGCTATAAAGGGCAAACACATCACATTGCGTTTCAGCACCGGTATGGTACAATTTAGAAAAAGCAGAATAGAGGCCAGCCGCTTAATCAACCAAGTGACACACGCCAATTTACTGTCAAAAAATGACCCCGTTAGTTCTTGGAAATGGTATAATAGAGATACTCACGAATTGGATAAGGCAAATGCCGACATCGAAGAAAAACTCTTTAAAGCAATCGAAAACGATGAATTTTACCTGGTATACCAGCCCGTGTTCACGATGAAAAACTACGCCATCGCTAGCGCCGAAGCCCTGATTAGATGGAACAACCAAGAACTGGGGCCAGTATCGACCGAACTATTTATCACAATCGCCGAAAAGTCCGGCTACATTAAATCGATAGATTATTGGGTGTTGCAAAACGTCTGCCGCCAGCTGTCCACTTGGAAGAGTAAAATTAAGCTGTCAGTCAACATATCGGCTATTACATTTGAAACGCCCGGCTTTACGGCATATGTTAAAGGCCTTCTCGAAAAATACGATTTAAAAGTTAGTTGTCTACAAATCGAATTGACGGAAAGAGTCATCTTAAACCGAACCGCCGAAACGATTAATAAGATGAATGCCCTTAACGAACTCGGCATTACTTTTGCGCTTGACGATTTCGGCATTGGTTATTCATCGATGAATTATTTATTTAAGTTGCCGATTGAAACCGTTAAAATCGATCGTTCCTTTATCAATAACATCGGTAAAGACTTACACTCCACGGCAATCGTCAACGCAATTATTGCGATGTGCCAGGAAATCGGTCTGAGCGTATTGGCCGAAGGCGTCGAAACCAAGAGCGAGGCCACTTATATTTACGATAAAAACTGCACTTATGCACAGGGCTATTTTTACGATAAGCCATTGCCCATCGAAACCATTGAAAAGCGCTATATTAACGGCTTGCTGACAGACCAAAGCGCAAGGCGCGACGAGGTGAAAAACAATGAAACTAAATGCTTTAAAAACTATTTCTAATATCGCCTTCGCTTACAGTTTAATCGTCGGCGGCATCATTATATACCAACGCATCGAAAGTGCACTACAGGGCGGTGCCTGTCCACTGCCAACGCAAAGGCCGTGGCTCTATTCGGCAATCGCGGCGGCGCTGTTGTCAATGGCGTTGGGGCATATAAGTGAGAAAAAAAGCAAAAATCCAAAAGTGGAAAACCAAAAGGAAAAACGCAACACTAATTCTGGCGACTAGTCTTTCGTTGTTTTATTTTTCATAACTAAATAAACCAATGTAATAAACAAAAAACTTGCGCCGCTCCAGATTGCAAGCAATCCGCATACAAAATCAAAAGCGTTAAAGTCAAATTAAAAAGAAAAAGACTTAAAACCTTAAAAGGCCGCTACAGATGACAACGTCATCGTAGCAGCCTTTTATTATTTTTCTTACTGTTCGGCGAGCAATTCCGCCTGTCGCTGATTGCTGAGGGCATCGATGATCTCATCGATTTCGCCGTCCATAAAGGCAGACAGCTTATAGAGCGTAATCGGAATGCGGTGGTCGGTGATTCTACCCTGTGGAAAGTTATACGTTCTAATCTTACCGCTGCGGTCACCGGTGCCGACCTGCGACTTGCGCTCTTCCGAAATTTCGGACTGTTGTTTTGCCAGTTCCATGTCGTAAAGGCGCGATTTAAGCACTTGTAAGGCCTTTTCCTTGTTGGAAAGCTGCGACTTGCCGTCCTGACAGGTGACGACCAAACCGGTCGGCAAGTGCGTAATGCGCACCGCCGAGTCCGTCGTGTTGACTGACTGTCCGCCGTTACCGGACGATCTAAACACGTCAATGCGCAAGTCGTTTTGATTGACGACGACCTCGACGTCATCGACTTCCGGCAAGACGGCTACGGTCGCCGTGGAGGTGTGCACGCGCCCCTGCGATTCGGTAGCCGGCACGCGCTGCACGCGGTGAATACCACTTTCAAATTTTAAACGCGAATAGGCGCCCTTGCCATTGATCATAAAGACGGCCTCTTTGATGCCGCCAATGCCGTTGTCGGAGGTCGACATCGGTTCCACCTTCCAGCGTCTGCGCTCGGCATAGCGCATGTACAGACGCTGCAATTCGGCCGCGAATAAGCCGGCCTCATCGCCGCCCGCACCGGCTCTTATCTCGACGATGACATTCTTATCATCATTTGGATCCTTGGGCAACAACAGAAAAGTCAATTCGCCTTCAATCTGCTCTTTGGCGCTTTCGTTTTCCTTCATTTCGGCCTTGGCGAGATCTTTTAACTCGTCGTCATCGGCCTCTTGCAAAATTTCCTTGGCCTCTTCAAGTGCCGTCAAGACTTCTTTATATTCTCTAAACTTATTGATAATCGGCGCCAGATCAGCGTGTTCCTTCATCAGTTTTTGCCATTCGGTCTGATCGCTAATAACCGCCGGATCGGCAATTTTAAATTCCAAGTCGATGTATTTTTCTTCTAAAACCGCTAATTTATCGATCACATTCTACTCCTTTGTTCCATAGACAACTCTATCGCGACCCGCCAGGTCGACCATGCCGCCGACGTCTTTAAAACCGGCCGTCTTCAATATCTCAGAAACGGCCGCGCGCTGATCATAACCAATCTCATAATACAATTTGCCAGACGGCGCCAAGCGCCGCGCGGCCTGCGCCGTAATCGCGCGATAATAATCCAAGCCGTCGACGCCACCATCTAATGCCAGTAGCGGCTCAAAGTCCTTTACATTGGGCGCTAAAGTTTGAATCTCGCGACGCGCAATGTAAGGCGGATTGCTGACGATAAAGTCAAACTGTCCTTTAACATTGGACAGCAAGTCAGATTGCACGAGTTTTAAACGACGCGATACGCCATTGCGATGGGCGTTTTCTCGGGCGACTGACAACGCCGCCTCAGAAATATCACAGGCCGTCATCTCGAGGTCTTCGACATAGTGCAAGAGCGACACGGCAATCGCACCGCTGCCAGTGCCGACGTCGAGTCCGCAAAGCGCGCTGCCGGCAATTCGTTCGATGAGCGCCTCAACTAATATTTCTGTGTCGGGACGCGGAATCAAAACTGCTCGATTGACCGCAAACGGGAGATTCATAAACGCTTTTTGACCCGTGATATAAGCCACCGGCTCGCCGTTGTAGCGTCGCTTAAAGAGTTGCTGACAACGCCCCAGCTGACTTTCAGTGAGTTTGCGATAGCGCTCTGTAATCAGCTGCACATCCGTTAAATCGAGTGCATAAGCCAACAACATGTCGACGTCTAAGCGCGCCGTATCTGAGCGCTCGCTCAACGCGGCGATCGACTGTCTGCGCAGGGCCTCTAAAGTGGACAAGACGGTTCGCCCCCGGCTTCTATCGCCGCCTCCATCGCCGCTATCGCCACCGCCAATTGCCTGAGATTGGGTTCGCGCGTCGTGAGCCGCTGCATCCAAAGGCCCGGTTGGCTAAAGGCGTTTAACAGCGGGTTATCGTACTTGGCCGACAACTTTAAAACTTCATATGATATTCCGGCGATAACCGGCATTAAGACAATTTTCATAACGACTCTATTGAGGATTGAAGACCAGGTTACAAAGGAAAATACGACGATGCTAATCGTCAGTACAAACAGTAAAAAGCTGGTGCCGCAGCGCGGGTGAATGCGCGTAAAGGTCGTCGCGTTTTCCGGCGTCAGCGGCTTGCCCGACTCGTAGCAATGAATCGTCTTGTGTTCGGCGCCGTGGTATTCAAACACCCGTTTTATATCGCGCAATTGTGAAATGACGACGATATAGCCGACAAAGAGGCAAACTTTGATGACGCCCTCGATGAGCGATAGCCAAATCGGCGAAACGAGGTAGCTGCGCAACAGACCAGCTAAAAAGGCCGGCAAGACGCCAAACATCAAAAATGCCATACCAAAGGCGGTCAAAATCGAAAAGCCTATCAAAATGCCATCTGCCCTGTCGCCAAATCTATCCTTGACCCACCGTTCGAATTTTGACGGTTCCTCGTCCTCTTCCATGTAAAATTCAGCTGAATAAGTCAACGCCTTAACGCCGATAATCATCGCCTTAATCAATTCGACGACGCCGCGAATCAAGGGTAGCTTAAAAAACGCCCCTTCAAAAGCGCGACCCGTTTGCGTGATACTGGTTTCAATATCGCCCTGCGGCGTACGCACCGACATGGCGATGGCGCGGCCATTTTTCATCATGACGCCCTCAATGAGCGCCTGACCACCGATATTGCAGTACTTATTCTTCATTTATTCTCCATATTCTTCCACAAATGAAAAGGATTAGCACTCTTCCTCCAAGCCCTAATCCACATTGATTACTTCATGTTATATTTCGCTTTAAAGCGTTCTGCGCGACCGCCGCGTTCTACTTGCTTAACCGTACCGGTAAAGAACGGATGGCACTCTGAACAAATTTCAACGCGAATGTCTTTTTTTGTCGATTTGGTCTCGAAAGTGTTGCCGCATGCACAGTGCACGTTGACCGTTTCGTATTTAGGATGAATGTCCTTTTTCACTATACTCACCTCTTCCTATGTAAACTCAAGTATAAGCGTTTTACTAAAACCACTTGATTATAGCACAAACTAAAGGTAATTTCAAGTAAAATCCGCTAAAGCTTTCTATAAAGTACGCTTTTTCATATGCTCGATAAAGCTTTTATTAGATTCTGTCTTTTGCAGTTCCGATATTATCGTTTCCGTCACTTCGGTTACCGACGAACGCCCCAGCGCGCGACGAATATTCCAAATCACATCCATCTCCGAACTGCCGAGCAGCAATTCCTCGCGTCTGGTACCCGATTTGTTGATGTCGATTGCCGGAAAGACCCGCTTTTCAGACAGTTGTCTGGAAAGCTGTAATTCCATGTTGCCAGTGCCCTTAAATTCCTCGAATATGACATCGTCCATGCGGCTACCGGTTTCGATTAAAGCCGTTGCCAATATCGTCAAACTGCCGCCGCCCTCGATATTGCGCGCTGCGCCCAAAAAACGCTTTGGCTTGTACAGCGCCGCCGGGTCGAGTCCGCCGGATAGCGTTCTCCCGCTACTGGAAATCGTTAGGTTATAGGCGCGCGCCAAACGGGTTATCGAATCCAGTAAGATGACGACGTCTTTGCCCATTTCAACCAGTCCCTTGGCGCGTTCAATGACCATCTCGGCGACTTTTACATGGTGAGAGGGCAATTCGTCGAAGGTCGAAAAAATGACGTCGGCATCGATTAGACGACGCATTTCGGTGACTTCCTCGGGACGTTCGTCGATCAACAATACAATCAATTCTATATCGCGGTATTTTTTGCGGATGCTCTTGGCAATTTTTTGTAGTAGAATCGTCTTGCCGGCTTTGGGCGGCGCGACGATCAAACCGCGTTGACCCTTGCCAACCGGTGCAATTAAGTCGATCAGTCGCGTGGCGATGTCTTCGCGACCAACTTCTAACTTAATTTGCTGATTCGGATACATCGGCGTCAGGTCGTCAAAACTGACTCTGTGTTTGGCGGCAACCGGCTTTAAGCCGTTGACGCTCTTGACGTATAACAGCGCGCGAAATTTTTCGCCCTTCTTGGGCTTGCGCGCGACGCCGTGAACCTTGTCGCCGGTCTTTAAATTAAACTTGCGTATTTGCGAAGGCGAAACGTAGACATCGGCATCGCTCGACAAAAAGTTTTTAAAGCGCAAAAAGCCAAACCCCTGATCGATTAAATCGAGCACGCCTTCGACCTCATCGTTGTCCTTGTCTTTAAAATCGGCTTTTTCCTTTTTAGCCTCATCTAAATCGCCATACTCTTCAAGGCTGGGATCAAATTCGCCCGGTTTTTGAACGATGGTCGTATGCTTTTTCATGTCTTCTTCGTGTATGGCCAGCAATTTGTCGATTAATTCCGCCTTGCGATATTTGACAATCGACTTTACACCGGCGTGTTTTGCAATTTCTCTCAACTCGGTGAGTTTCAAAGCGTTGAGCGCTTTCTGATTCATTTGAGCCTCCAATATGGGCAAGGTAAAATCCGATTTGTTCGCCGCATTCTACATCACATAGCCCTAAAAATGGCCATTGCAACTCTTAAATGCGAATAATTCGGAAGAGATATACTGCGCAGATTCTTTTGATATCATCATAACACAAAGTTTTTGGCTTTACAATAAGCTAAGTAGTTCAGGATTATTCTAACACGCGAATAATTTGAGCGCACTCTATTAGATTAATTATTATTAACATATCCAAAAAAGTCTTTTAATCGGCCGGCAATCCGTTAATATGTAAGTATCCGAACAGTCTAATCTAAAGGAGATTATATGAGCAAGCGATCATTGGCCAGTGCGCTGATTTGTTGCCTTTTAACTATACAACTTAGCCTCGCTGCGACGGCCGTCGACGAGCGCAATTATAAACTTATCGTCGACGAGGCCTCAGTCGACCTGACCGCGCCGGCGCGACTCGTCGGCGATACGATAATGCTGCCGATGCGCAGCTTTTTTGAACAACTCGGCGCCGCGGTGACTTGGTATCCAGAAACCAGACAAGTCACGGCCTACAACTACAACATGCAGGTTAAATTGGCAATAGACGACGTAATCGCAATGCGCAATGGCAATGCCTATCAATTAGAACAGGCACCCGTAATCATCGACGACTTAACTTATATACCAGCCAAGTTCATCGCCGAATCCTTCGATATGACGTATCAACTGGCCGACGACAGCATAAAGCTAAACAAGCGCAATAACGCCAAAAAATACTATGTCGACGGCGTCGAATACGACAGCCGCTACATCCCGCGCTACGATATGACATTCGTCGTACCCTACGGTTGGCAAGAGTTGAAAGACCTGTGCTTTGGCATCGACGACGAGTACGACGACTACTCGATGGCGATAAAAAGCTACCCGGCAGAGCAGCGCAACAGCGCGCAGTTTATCAAAGAATTTAAACAATCACTCATAAACGAATACGAAGACAAGATAACGTTTACCTATCAATCAGTTTTTAACAGCGACGATTTGACTTTTCAAAACCTAGGTTATTTTTATAAGGGCAGTGCAGAAAATCGCATCGTCGACATTTATATACTTAAACAGAACGAACAGTTCTTTGTATTTGAGGGCAACAGCGCCGCAAAATCGGATATCGGTTTCGTGCGCAGCGTATTTGGCGACATGCTCAGCAAGTTGCAATTCAATCGTCAAACAATCGAGAGCAGCGACGAACACTACTACGAATACCCGGCGATGTTCGAGGCGGGTATGACCCTCATCGCGCCGATCAGTTCCAATATGGAAGTTTCCAACTACGTGCAGTTTCAAGGCAACATCAGGCAAGTTAAAAAATACGACCACCTCTACGCGATCGTCAAAAAAGGCAGAAAGAAGAAAATTTTTAAGATCGTCATTGAGGAAAATGGCCAATTTAACGCTAAAATCTTTACGCCCTTTGGCTTGGCAAAACACAATATAACGATAATGGGGAATCAAAAAAAGCGCGAAGATGACGTCTTGCTCAAATTCAGTGCGCTAAACCTGTCGAGTGCTGAAATCAACCACTTGATTCCTTCGGAATACGTGCGCTCCAACGAAACCGAGGCGTTATCGCTGGCAAACTACCTGACTTACCAAAAAACCAACGCCTATTTAAAGGCAAAGGCAATTTTCGACTATGTGACAAATGAAATCGAACTGGAAAACCAAACGCTCAGTTCACTGGAGCAAATGCGAAACTCCACCGAAGTCGTCACCGAAAAGTCGGCCACGCCGCTCGAAATGTGTCTGCTGACGACGGCGCTATTGCGCGCCAGCGACATCCCAGCCAGACTGACAATGGGCAAAATCGACAGGCGCACATTTTACGCCGTCGAGGCCAAAATAAATGGCGTTTGGGTCATTTACGACCCCGTCAGCGTCAAACGATTAGAATCGGACGAAACCGGTCAATCCGACGACACTGGCCAACGCGCCATGCCCTACAATTACTTTTACAATCACTACTTCTTGGATTTAAAGCAGTTTAAAGCGCTGTTCGATAGCTACAGACTGTTAAACTACTAACCGTCAGACTGTAGACAAACGCCCAATTTCTTTGTTGCTGCGCAAAATGTCGATGCTCACGTATGTCTTTATACGCTACGCCCCGCCATTTTGCTTGCGCCTCGAACTTGAACATTTTCTGCAGTCTGAAGATTATCGACTTTGTCGTCGCTCTCAGTAACTAGATTATTAACCGTCTATCTTTTTACTCTTTACTCGCTTGAGGCGGAAAAAGTCCTCGCGCTCTTTTTCGGCCAGTTCATCGGATATCTGCTTGACCTGTTCAGTAAACTTGGGAATTTGAATCTTGTCGAGCGAATTGGCGCGCTTTTGCGTCTTGTTGATTTCGCTCGCCAACTTGAATATAGCGTTGTCTATCTCGGCCAATTCATAGACCAAATACTTAATTTGATTAAAGGCCTGCGTCGCCGTATCGAGTGATGGGTTAGAGCGAAAGAAACCATAACTCGGACGATACTTTTCTTCCTTGTAGACGACCTCTGGAATCTCGACGCCCATGACGCCGCGCATCCTGACCTCAAAGGGGCGCTCCGGCGGAACGGCATATGCGATTTCGGAAACCGCCGCCGACCCCATCGTAATATTGACGTATTCTAGCGCCCGATAAGCTTCTTTAAACAATGCGTCGATATCGGCCTCGACATTTTTAGAGCGATTGATCAACAGCATCATTTCGCGAATCAAGACGTTGCGCTTTTTGTCGAGCAACTCAAAACCGCGCTCCGAAAACGCCAACATGCTCTTCGATTTCATTAAATTAGCTTTTGAGGCGACGACTTTCATTGCCATATCAACAACTCCTATTCGCGATAAAATACTTCTATCGTCTCTTCGTCGAGGCGCGTCAACTCGGTCTTCGGAACCATTGACATCAACTCCCAGGCAATCTCCAAGCTCTTTTCAATTGTGCGGTTGTCCATGCTGTCCTGAGTGACGAATTTCGCCTCAAAGGCGTTGCCAAAGTCGAGGTATTGCTTGTCGATTTCAGACAAGTCGTTTTCACCAATTATTTGCGCCAAACCGCGAATCGTCGGCACTTTGGAATAGAGTGAAAAAATTTGGTTGGCAACTGCCGGGTGTTCTTTCGTGGTGTAGCCCTCGCCGATGCCATCTTTCATTAAACGCGATAGACTCGGCAAGACGTTGACCGGCGGATACACCCCATCGTTTGCCAAGTCGCGCGACAAGACGATTTGCCCCTCTGTAATATAACCGGTCAAATCTGGAATCGGATGCGAAATATCGTCGTTCGGCATGGTTAAAATCGGTAAAAATGTAATTGTACCCTTGGCGTCCCCCATCGTACCGGCGCGCTCGTAAATAGACGCCAAGTCGGAATATAGATAACCGGGGTAACCCTTGCGCGACGGCACTTCCTCGCGCGCCGAAGAAATTTCTCTGAGCGCCTCACAATAACTGGTGATATCGGTCATAATGACCAATACGTGATAGCCTTCATCAAACGCTAAAAACTCCGCCGCCGTCAACGCGCAGCGCGGAATCGAAATGCGCTCGACGATCGGATCGTCGGCCAAATTCTGGAACATGACGACCTGCGAGGACACGCCGGATGACTCGAAGGAGCGCCTAAAGAAAGCGGCGTCGTCGTGTTTTACGCCAATTGCCGCAAAGACCACCGCAAAGGGTTTGTCGGCGTCATCCGATATCTTGGCCTGGCGCACGATCTGCGCCGCCAACTCGTTGTGCGGCAAGCCGTTGCCCGAGAATATCGGCAACTTCTGACCCCTGATCAACGTCGTCAGCGCATCGATAGTCGAAATGCCAGTCTGAATAAAATCGCGCGGATAGCGCCGGGCGATCGGGTTCATCGCCCGGCCGTTTATATTATAAGTCTTATCGGAAAAGACCATACCGCCGCCATCGATTGGTTCACCGATACCGTTGAACGTTCGACCCAAGATGTGTCGCGACAACTTTATTTCAAACGGCTTGCCAGTAAATCTGACTACACTGTTGATCGTACTGAGCCCCGAAGTCCCCTCAAAGACTTGGGCGACGACCCTATCCCCTTCCAATTTAATCACTTTGCCGGTGCGCAGCTTGCCATTGCCGTCGCGAATGTGTATGATTTCGCCATAGCCGGCGCCCTCTACGCCGGACAAGACAATCAGTGGACCGTTTACACCATCTAATCTAAAATATTCTTTATTCATAATTTATCCCAATCTCAATCTAGCTGCAAACGCCTAGTATTTGATGCCAATTGACTTTTGTACATACTGCGCAATGCGGTTTTGAAAATCGCTGCCCGGATCGGGAATTGTCATTATCATCGTCCCGCTCGCAGTCAACTTTAAGGTCATTATTTCGTCGTAAATCGACGATGCCAAGCGATCGGTAATCAACAGCAGGCCAATTTGTTCATCTCTAATCGCCTTTCGCGAAACCGCTAGCGCCTCTCCTGAATCGTCTACCATTACGGCATCAATACCGGCTAGGCGCAAACCGACCTTGGCGTCATTGCTGTCTGTAATCAATAACGTCTTCACTACAGTTGCCCAAGAATTAAAATAGAAATGATCAAGCCGTAAATGGCAATGCCTTCCGCCAAGCCGACAAAGATTAGCGTACGTCCCAATATTTTAGGATCTTCGCTAACCGCGCCCAAAGCCGATGAACCGACCGCGCCAACCGCATAGCCGGTACCAATCGTCGCCAAGCCGGTTGAGAGCGCCGCGGCAATTAGACCGATTCCCTTGTCGCCACTGGTCGCCGTTCCCTCTACTGCGGCGTGTACCACCTCCGGCACCAAAATGCCAATTGCAACTAACATTAACGGCACGTAAATCGCCAAATTGACGCGCAAATACTGTTTCAACTTGCCGGCGTCTGCCATTTCTCGTCGCTTCGTCAAATAAACACCCGTCAAAATTGTCAGGCCGACGCAAAATAGTGCCAGAATTAAAATGATTCTCATCTCTTCCTCCTAAATGCTATTCGTATTTTTTCATCAGTTTATTATAGTATTCATCGATCTCAGTCAGCAAGCGACCGAGACCGCGCAAATCGTCGTTTGGAATACTGTACTTCATCTTGATGACCTTGTCGTACAACACATTGTCTTTTATCAGCGAAATTGGAATGCCCTTGGCAACCGCCGCTCTGCCCTTGGAATACAAGTACTGTATCAACTCAAGCATCAGAAATTGCTTGGCAATCGGCACATAAGTGTCTTGTTCGTGGAAGGCGTTTTGCTGTAAAAAGCCCTCTTTTAGCACCTTCGAAATCTCTATGATAAGGCGCTGGTCATCGGGCAGTACATCTTCGCCGACCAACTGCACGATGTCGGCCAGACGATTTTCTTCGTATAAGATGCCGAGCATTTCGGTGCGCAATTGCAAAAATTCGTCGCTGACGTTGTCTTTATACCAATCGGCCAATAATTTTATATAGCCGGAATAGCTGGTCAGCCAGTTGACCGAAGGATAGTGCCTGGCGTAGGCCAAATTTTTATCGAGTGCCAAAAATGCGTTGACAAAGCGCTTGGTGTTTTCGGTGACCGGTTCGGAAAAGTCACCGCCAGCCGGCGAAACTGCTCCGATGACGGTAACAGATGCCTTGTCGCCGGCAAATGTTTCAACGTAACCGGCGCGCTCGTAAAACTCCGCCAACCGCGACGGCAAATAAGCCGGGTAACCCTCCTCTGCCGGCATCTCTTCAAGTCGCCCGGAAATCTCGCGCAACGCCTCCGCCCAGCGCGACGTCGAATCCGCCATAATGGCCACATCATAGCCCATATCGCGATAGTATTCGGCAATCGTAATGCCGGTGTAAATGCTGGCCTCGCGCGCCGCGACCGGCATATTCGAGGTATTGGCAATCAGAATTGTGCGATCCATCAACGGCTTGCCGGACGACGGGTCGACCAATTTGGGGAAATCCTCTAACACCTCGGTCATTTCATTGCCGCGTTCGCCGCAGCCGATATAGACGATGACGTCGGCATCCGACCACTTGGCGAGCTGATGTTGCGTCATCGTCTTGCCGGTGCCAAAGCCACCCGGTATCGCCGCCGTACCGCCCTTGGCGAGCGGAAAGAACATATCTAGTACGCGCTGCCCGGTGACGAGCGGACGCGATAAAATCAAGCGCTCGGCGACCGGTCTGGGCTCGCGCACCGGCCACTCCTGATAAAATGGTATATCTACTACACTGCCATCTTCCAACTCGACGCTAAAAGCCGTTTCGCACAACGCGTACTCGCCGTCTTGGCAAGGCGTTTTGACGACCCCGCTGACGCCCTGTGGAATCATTAGGCGATGCTCAATTAAGTCGGTTTCCTGCGCCGTCGCAAAGATGATGCCGGGCGATACGACGTCGCCCTCTTTGACGCGAAACTTAAACGCCCACTTTCTGTCCAAGTCTATACTGACCAAGCCGATGCCCTCGCGTATAAAGCCACCTTCGGAAAGCATTGTCTTGAGTGGACGCTCGATGCCGTCAAACATTTGACCCATGATGCCGGGACCCAGCTTGACGGAAAGTGGCTTGCCCGTGCCGTTGACGACGTCGCCGACGGCGAGCCCTTCAGTTTCCTCGTAAACCTGTATCGTGCCCTGGTCATCGTCCAACTTTACCACTTCGCCGATCAACTGTTTGGGGCCGACCGTAACCATCTCTCGCATGCTGAAATCGCGCATTGGACAAGCTCGAACGACCGGGCCGTTGACCATATTGAGCTGACAACTCTTCGTCATGTCAATTCTCCATTTCTTCAAAAAGTACGTACAGTTTTGCGCCGATGTGATCGATATTGTCGTCGATCATCGACTTTAATGTGATATTGTATCGAAAATGCGCCGCCGGAACTTCGACGACAATGCCGCCTATGGCCGTTTCCCGAAGTGGTTTAAAATCCAACTCGGCAACGCCGCGCACCTTAAAATACCGATCTAGCCAGCCGACGTCAGCCGAATTGGCATAAATGACCAGTTTTTCGGCCTGCAATCGGTCGCCGATGCCATCCAATTTGCGCTCGATTAAGGTGCGATATTGCGGCGTCTTGACAAATTCAGCTGCGCGCAACTGCAGCGCCTCTATCGTCTGATGCAAAATGTCCTTGCGCATTTCTAGCGTATCGCGTTTGGCCGCCATCGCGGCGGACGCTACGATCTGCTTAACGGCGTCTGCGGTCTGCGTCATGCGCTTTTTATAAAACGCCTCGGCCTCGACCTTTAGCTCCTCCTGACGACTTTCGACCCGATTGCTCTGATACTGGTCAGTTTGCGCCTCGATCTGCGCATTGCGGTCGGCGATATCGCCGTGAATCATATTTTCAAACTGATCTAATTTTTTCTTTATGACGGGGTTCATACTCTCTGCTCCTCAGACAACTTATCATAGTGCATCGACACATCCATGCCGACGAACGGTTGACCGTCACCTTGATAAAACTTGCTAAACATCTCGTAATAAACCAAACGCAGTCCCTGAATAAATACAATTAAGCCCTCCAGGCCGATTACCAAAAGGTTGCCCAATATAAACATCAATACGCTGCCAGTGCCCGTGCCAATCATGTTGGCAATCGTCTGAAATGCAATAAATAAACCGACGTGGTTGAGTGCAAAGGCGCCGACCCTGATAAAGGAAATTCCGTTTGACAACATGCCCAAAAAGGTTTCCAACAGCTCAAAGCCACTCTCTACATAGTAGGCCGATGCCCCCTCGTGATAGAGCGGCAACTGCTTAGCCAGCAAATTGGTCAGCGGCTCGCGCACGACGAGTAACATGGCCGAGATGCCGACGACCACCATGCCAACCCGAATCGCCCAGCTCGGCCAAGCAAAGTAAACCATTGCCGCAACTGCAATCAACGCCAAAAATAGCACTAAGCCGTTAATGCCGTTGCGACCGAAAACGCCCTCTTTAATATCGCGATGCTTTAATTTGTTATAAATGCTAAAGCCATAACTAATCAGCAAGAAGAAGAACCCGATGAAAATTGACGACATCAACATGATATTAGTATTTTCAATCGGCCTGAGAAATATGACAGACGCCCCCGCCAAGCCGAGCTGCTCTGTCAAAAAATGGGAAATGGCGTGTTCGACGCCGAATATCGAATCGTAAATGACGCCAAAGGTCATCGAAGATACGCCAATGCGCTGCAAAACGCCGGCAATCGAAGCCATTTTGGGACGTTTTTTGAGAAACAATCCAGCCAGCCAAAAGATAAAACCCTGTCCCAAATCGCCAAACATTGCACCGAATAAAAACATGTAGGCGAGCGCCAAAAACCCGGTCGGATCGACCTCCCGATAATTCGGCGTACCGTAGAGACTGACCAGCATTTCAAAGGGGCGGAACAACCGCCTGTTTTTCAACTTCGTCGGCACGACGACGTCCTCTAGTGCGTCATCGCCGTGCGAAATATAAGTGATTTCCGGCACCGCCTGCTCAAGGCGCATTTCAAAATCGTCAGCGGCCTCAGCGGCGAGCCAAAAGGCACATAAAAAATGACTGTCGTCGTGCATTAATTTAGCGGCCACGTCGTCGCTGCTGGCCTCTAAATTAAGATGTGTGTAAGCTTTTACTAAAAGGTCGCGATGCTTGTCCAAATAGGCTGCAACATCGCCCTTAAGTGCCTCAATTTGGCGATCTATTTCGTCTAAATCGCGCTTTAAATGATCTGCCATCTGATTCGGAAAATCCATGTATTCCCACAAAATATCGACTTCGCTAAAGTGCATTGAACGCAATAAATTAGTCGTCTGCTGGCGTATGATGCGCGGCGTTATAATAAAGTAGAGTTGACTCTTATCGATATTGCCGGCGCGCAGTACCAAGGCATTGATATTGTCGTAATTTAAATCGAGTCGCCTTTCGTATTCATAGAGCATGTAGCCGAGCCGAATGTCAAAGTGATTTAATTCTTTTAACTTTGACAAGTCAAAGTCGACGTTGGCCAACTTGTCGACGTGAGAAAACTGTTCTAACTGTTGGCGCCGCTTATTCAAATCTTCAATTTTTTGGCCGAGCGCCGAAAAATCATCGTACATGTGGTCGACGTCGCTCGCCAATTGCGCTCTACTGTAATCGATGTCAATGCAAGTTGGATCGACCACCTTTTCCAAATCAGTTCGGTCAAATAAGTGCATTAACTTGTCTTCGGTTTCGGTAAGCGAGCGCTTGGCCTCGAATTTCTTTAAATCCTTAGCCAAAATATCGGTCGGAATCTGCCAGGCCTGATCGTAATTTTCGCGCATTACAGCTACGCCAGTCGAAGCATCCGCCATCGTAACATCGCCCATTTTAAGCAGCGTTTTCAACACTTTTTCGGAATCTTTGAGATTACCTATCACGGTAACCAATGTCATTTTTTCTACCATTCAATCCACCTTATTTATCGAACTGTCGTACTAAGAACGAACGCGTCTGTTCGGCGTTCATTTGATAGCGCTTGGCTTCCAAAATTGCAAATATATCCCTTATTTCAAATTCCAGCGCGTGCAAGTAGCCAACCGGTGTAATCAAGTTGAAATGCGCTTCCTGTACCTGTTTGTGAAACAGGCTGTAAAGCGCCCGTTCCATGTCGCGCTCAATAATTAAATCTATGCTCTTATCGCCGTCGAATTCGCTCTTGTAATGCGTCGCCAGCAACTGCCGGATAAAGGCCGCGTTGTCCTCTGCATAACAGAGCTTTTTCAAGCGACTTAAATTCAAGTATTTACCGCCCTTTAAGCAGTAGTTAAAGAGTTCTTCGGCACTCAGTTTAAAGTGCTTTAAACCTCGATAAATCCACTGTATGTTTAGAAAATCGACATTGACCCCCAGCGAATTTTCCATGAAAGCATGTCCTTCGCCGGTTAAATCGGCAATGCTATCAGACAGTTTTTTAAAGTAATAGCGGTCTAAGTTCATTTCCATGTAAAATAGAATGCGATCTTTCGCCTCATCTAAATAAGGACGCAATATTTCCCCGTAACCAGTCGTCGCCAAGTTGTCAACTAACTCGTCGAGTGTCGCACACTTTAAGAGTTGATCGAAATCGCGAATCTGAAAGTAGCGCGAAGTCGTAATCGTCAAATCGAAGTCTTCATTTTGAGTTCGGCTGTAAACGGTGCGAATCACCATTTTTAAACTCTCTATTTCATAGCGCATCAGCAGCGTCTTAAACAGGTGGCGCTCTTCGTTGATCAGATAGTACATCATCCGTTCATAGCGCGTAAATAAATAGCGCCGCAAGACGCGTTCGAGGGCAACGGGTTGTTTTTCCGCCGTACCGGATAACTTGACACCTCTGCCGTAATCGGTACGGTGCACCAAATAATCGATGACTTCCAATTCGGAATCGGCGTGCAACAACGCCTCGTAATCGTTCTCTGTCAACATGCGACTCTGCAGCGCCTTGACCTTGGAAAAGAGCGCGCCAAACCTCGTCACGCTGCCCATTAAGACTCTTCTCCAAATATGTCGTCAAACAGCTTTTCGACGACGCTGTCCTTATGCTCCGCAAAGAAGCGATTGAAGTCCACAATATTTTTAGCAGCGCGCGCCGTCATGGCGTCGCGCTGACCATTAGCCTTTTCAATTTCAGACTGAAAATTGGTCTTGACGCGCGTGCGCACGTCTTTCATCAATTCGATTTCAAAAGCGTGTACGCGCCTTTTAATATTGACGTCTGCAGCCTCTCGATAGGCTTTGCCTTCGGCCTCCAGCTGATCGGCGCGCGCGTCGATGTCGACCAAACGTTCCAGCACATCCTTAATCAATTGATTTTCCATTTTATATCCTCTTCATATAACTATTAATGTAACCGTTCGGTCAAGCTCAATTCGAGTAACGGCAAAGCTGAAATCGAGATCTCGCCACTTCGGTCGAGCTGACAAGGCGTCATTTCTTTCGACTGAACAATTAAGTCATTTAAACTTTATCGAATTGTCCTACGGCGCGCGGTCCTCGGCGACAGGCAAAGCAGCTAGCGAGCGCGGCAGCCCCTTAGCGAATCGTTACTATGAGCCCCTCCTGCAATGTGTACTTAATTTTATCGCCGCTGTGCAATTCCGCAAACGAAATGCTTTCGCCGGCGCGCATGATGCTGACATCATCGCTCAGCTTGTAAAAAAAGAGCTGCGGCGTACCACTTTGCGCCAAATAGAGATAGCGATTGCCGCGATAATCCGCCGTGTCTGTAATGACGCCGCTGAGAATATCGCCCTCCACGACTGCGTCGTAATCGCCGACGCGAATGCGCTTTAATTTGCTGTTGGCATATGTCAAGACGACATCCTGTCCGCGCTGTAAATCTTCGTATTCAGCCAGCTTACCATCGACGATAATTTCAACGTCGTCGCCAATTTGTTCGCTATAAGATTCGGTCTTGGAGTCTAATTTATAAAAGATAATCTTTTTGGTTTCGTCTAATTTAATATACACATAGGCCGCAATATTGCGATTTGTAACATTGTCGGTAAGCGCCAATTCGGCGATGCCGCTGACTAACAGTTTCGCCAGAGCGGCGCGATTAAGTGAATCGAGCGGCTTAAAGAAGCCCTTATCGTCACCGGAAACGATGCCGTGCCGCTGCAATAGAGCCACGCCAGGTCGACAAGACGGCTCAATTTGAGCGGCGTCGACAAAGGGCAACTGGACGGCGCGCTGAATATCCTCGCCAAAGAACTCATTCCAGGCGCGCGCCATGTAAAGCGCCATCTTTTGTCGCGGTATTGCGACGTGCTCACCATCGGCCATAAAAAGGCGCAAATCAGCCGGCTCAACAATGCCCTTTTCAATGGAATAGGCAACCGCTTCATCGAGTTCCGGCCAACTGGGTACATCGTACTCGCTGAGAACTGACTGATAGCGATTGACGTAGATGGCGACATCGCCACTGTCGACCAACCCCTGTGCATCGAGTGTGCGATAGAGTACTAAAATAGCGGCGTAGTATGACACGCTTTGGAGCGGTCGATAGGTCTTGTCGCGATAACCGTTGACGATGCCCATTTCGGCCAATTCTACGATATAGGGTTCCGCCCATTTAACCGATTCCAAATCACTAAAAGCCAAGGCGTAAGACGGCTGTATTAACAGCGTCGCAATCAACAGTACAACGATGTGTTTTTTCATTCTCCACTTCCTATGACATTTAATTTTTAATATTACTACTATGATATCGTATTTTACATAGTCACATCAAGCAAAAGTATAAAATTTTATGATTTTATTATTATAAATTTTGAATGCGCCGATACAATTGATAGAGGCACACAATAAATGGATTAAACTAGCACATTAAATTGATGTTCTCAGCACTATTTCAACTGCAAAAAATGACGCAGTTTTTTGTACCTTGAGGTGAATAATCTAAAGCTAATCAGGGTATAAAAATTGTAACCTCGACAACACTATTTTTTACCCAAAGAGAAAATCAGTTGAGGAAGCGAAAGGAGTTCAATATGAAAGTAATTATTACCGGAAAAAATTTACATGTCAGAGATGAATTGAAAGATGTCATTCAACAAAAGCTCGATAAATTTGACAACTATTTCCACAGCGAAATCGAAGCCCACGCCACTTTTAGTCACGTCAGAAATCAACAGATTGTGGAATTGACGATTCCGTTAAAGAACGGCGTTATCATTCGAGCAGAAGAGTCATCTGATTCGATGAACAAATCAATCGACGGCGCCGTCGACAAGATATCTAAGCAACTCAGAAAGCATAAGACGGCACTGGAGAAACGCTATCGCAAACACGATACAATTCGCTTTGAGCAAATTCCGGAGGACGACGCCGAAGAGTCCGATATCAAAATTGTCAAGTCTAAGCGCTTTTCAATTAAACCGATGGATCCCGAAGAGGCCGTTCTGCAAATGCAAATGTTACACCACAATTTCTTCGTTTTCTTAAATGCCGAAACAGAAGAAGTCAACGTAGTCTACGAGAGAAAGAACGGACAATTCGGACTTATTGAACCCTATTTTTAAATCGAAATAACACATTGGTTTTGGTATAACTGGAGCAGCCCAAAGGGCTGCTCTCAGACTGTAGACAACTGTCCAAACTTTGTTGCTGCGCAAATTACCGCAGTCATAAGTCTTTCTGATACTAAACTAACCTATTTATGCGCTAAATCGAAGTGACTGGCGCCATTTGACCGCGCCGAGTTAAGGGCGCAGCCCACTTTCTAACCTTCGGCGAATCGCTTATTGGTATAACTGTAGAGCTTATTTCTATCGATGCGCGCCGTCGAATTTTTGTATTTGGCAAATTGCGCATCTATTTTTTCGAGCAGCGCGCGATCGGAATTTTTCAAGTCGACCATCAAGTGCAAAACCTTACCGGACTCAATTTTAAGCTGCGCGGCATCGCCGTGACGACTCGTGTCGAGCTGACTTAAATCATCGATGCCGACACTCTGCTTAAGCGCAGCGATAGCTCCGATAATTTTGTCGTCAATTACGTCAATTGACCTGCCGATCGCGCGCTTTTTGTCAACTACCTCATCCAACCCGGAAAGTTGACCGGCCATTAACATATCTTCTATCACGCGGTTGGCATCTAAATATCTTTTCAAATACATCGTTTTTTCAATATTGTAATCAATTAAACGCTTTATTTCAGACATAATTCCCCCCATGCAAAAAGAGATGATTTACAATCGCTTAAACCATCTCTATTATAACACGAATTGACAGAGCGCGCCATCGTCAGCTCAACCCTTTAAGTCGAGCTTGCCGCCCGAACCGGTTATTTTGGCGACGTCGTCAGCCATTTCCATAACCGACTGCATCGCCTGTACATCGGCAGTCATTTTCTTTTGCAATACGTTGATGTCTATCGCCTGCCGTAACATATAATCCATCATGCTAGCAGATTTAATTTCCATATGTGCTCCTCGTTCTCCACTTGTAATAATCTGGCCAAAACATCAACTTTGATACAACAAGTGCATCGACCAACACTACACCAGTGTAATCAATTGCTGCCAAGTATCGTGTAATTCCTGCGCAATTTCAAGTGCCGCCCGATACGTTTTGACGTCTTTTTTAATATTTCCCTCGACGAGCTGCGTGCTGATAAAATCGTAAAGGGCATCAAACTCTTTTGACAATTCGTAGTCGGTGTTGAGCGTGGCGCGCAATTCGTTGACAATCGCCTGCGCGCGCAACGACATTTCGCCGGATTTTTCAAAGTTGTCCCGTTCGACATACATAATGCTCATCTTAATAAACTTTACTAGTCCTTCATAGAGCATTAATGTCAGTTCTTGCGGCTTGGCAGCCATGACGCGTTGCTCCAAGTAGCTATCCGCTTGACTCTTAGGCTTATTCTGTACAACCTGTGTCAACTTGGGCTTTCTATTCAACTTAACCGCCACATTCGGTTTTTTGTAATTATAGGGATTTAATATAGCCATCTATTTCTCCTAATCAATCTAAATACTAAGAACTGTTTTTACACCAACTTTATCGTCAGATCAAAGGCTTTTCATTAGCCTAATAGCTTACTTAATTCTTATAAATTTTTTATAAACAGACTGTTAAAAACATTCCAGTTAGAGGTGCGCAGCAACGATGAAATTGAACTTTTTCAGCAGTCTGAAATAAAGCCGTGGCACTGCTACGGGTTAGAGGGTCGCCTTTACCGACACTCTACAGGCTGTTGAAAACGTTCCAGTTCGAGGCGCAAGGATGCCGTCGGGTCGACGCGTATAACGACATACGCGAGAATCGGCGTCGTGCGCAGCAACGATGAAATTGAACTTTTTCAGCAGTCTGAAATTAGGCCTTTTCATCGACGAACAACCCCGCCATTTCCCATATTTTAGCCACCAGATCCTGAATGCGACTGGGCGGAAATTCGTCGATCACTTCATTTGTTTTAGAATTTTTGAGCTTGTACATAATCGATCGCGTCACCTCGTGTACTTCCCGCTCAATATAGCGGCTGTACGGGCGTAGCGACTCATTTATCTCTTCGATCTTCTTGTTGATTAACGTCTCGCTGACTTTGCTCGACCGCTCTAACTGCTCCGCCTTTTTCTCGGCCAGCTCCGTCATTTCCTGCGGTTCTTTACGGGGCGGATTATGAGCAACAGCGTTTGCGTAGTTGGATTGGCCGGGGTTGACGTGATTTAAATTGGCGCTCAAAATATCACTCCTTTCTGTTGATAAAGTAACCTGATTGCACTTGCGGTTTTAAGTATTCATTGTGTACCAGTTTTGACTTTGAGGCGTGCCGCTTTTGCGCCCTTATATCACAGAGCGCCAGTTTTTGTTCCTCTAATATGCCCTGCATCGCCTCTTCAACTGAACGATCGATCGCTAAAATAGCAGCTATCCTCTGTTTATAATCAGCTGGTTTCGGGTCTTTAGAAGCGTCGATGGCGTCAAACAACTCGGCGCGCTGTCGCATCATCAGCTCGACTTGTTCCAACTTGACGTCAAATTCCAATTCAGAGTTGATAAACTGATCTATTTTTTTTGTCAGACGATAGAGGCTATCCAAACATTCGACAATCTCATTCATTACATGCCGCCAAACTGTTGCATTAACCAATTGGACTGCGCCGAATAGCGCTGCATCATAGATTCCATGCGGGCGAACTTTCGATAGTAGGATTCTTCCTTGTCGGCCAACATTTCGAGCAATTTATCGACTTTGTCGTCGGCCTCTTTAATTTGCTTATAGAGGTCGCTCTTGGTGTCGATAACGCCCTTTTGACCGGCCTTTTTAATTAAGTAACCGCCGCCCTTGGTAATGCGAATATTGTCGTTTAATATGTCGTTTAAGCGACTCGCTAGCCCGCTCTCGGAATAGCGTTCTCTGGCGTTTGCACCATCTAAATAGGCCTTGTCGGACTTTTGCGTGAACAGTGCGACGACATCGTTGGGGCGCTCTTGTAAGGCCTTGTCGAGCTTGCCTTCGTCAATTAGCAGTCTGCCGGCCTTACGGTAATCCGGACTCGTCGTAATGCCGATGTCCTTGAGCGTCAGTCCCACGCCTTCGACCTTTTCGTATAGCGCGCGGCGCATCTTGGAAGCCAATTCGACCAAGTGATTATCGCTGCGCAATAGACCACTCTTGGCCTTTTCCTGCCATTTTTTCTCGTCGTCTTCTTCCAACTCTTTCTTTTGCGCATCGGTCAACGGCGCAAAGTCGCGATAGCGCTTTTCGGTCGTCTTAGTATTAATTTTATCGAGAATATTATTGTAGGCCTCGACAAATTTTACGATGTTGTCCTTGACGTCGGCACCGCCGGCGTTGACACTTACGGTTACTGGCGAAGCCGACGTTTCGTTAAGCGTAATCGTCGTGCCGTCTATCGTAAAGGTGTTTGAAGAACGCGATGTGGTTATCTGTCCGGTCGCCGTTTCGACGGTAAACTTGGCATCTTGAGCAGCTGAGTGATCGTTTAACTTTAAGTTGGCGATTAGGCCACCCGGATCCATTATTTCCATGGCGTTGACCGCGCCTTCCCGATCTGAAACCAAGGTAAAGCGATCACTCATCTGATCGTAGCTGAGCGTCACACCGGCCGAGCTGTTGTTGACCTTGTCGATAACTGTTTGAATGCTGTCGCTAGCCGTGATGCCAAAATCGGAAACGCCGTTAATTATCAAGTCGACGTCGCCGGACATGCCAAAGGTATCGGCCAAACTATTTTTTAGATTGACGACATTGCCCTGTCCATTATCCAATTTTAATTCCGACAACAAATCGGCGTGTGCCGAAGACACTGTCACTTTATGACCGGATTCGCCGACGTCAAAGCGCATTTTTCCGCCGCTCTCCGAGGCCACAATGGATATCGATGGAAAGACTTCGGCCAAGCGGTCGTTGATGTTCTGTACTAAATCGCCGTAATCGGCGTAGTTATTATACAGCGACGGGTTCAAATTAATCGTCTTGGCGACGCCGTCGACGGTAAACGTCAACGTGTTTTCGCCACCTTGTACGCGCGCCGCAATATCGGCAATCGGCGCCATCGCCGCGCTGCCTTCGATGTGGCCGATGACCGGCGCATCAGAAGTATAGCGATCCTTTGTCGCCAGCTGCGTAATCTCGGCAAATTCAATTTTGCCCTTTTGTGAACTGCCAGTAGTCTTTGCCGTCACTGCGGAACTGGAGGAATTTGCCGTAAAGACGTTAAAGGCACTGGTCGACAGCAAATTGCTTTGCGGCTTTAAAACGTTAAAATAATCGTCCTGAAATGTCTTAAGCATCGCCGATATTTCTCGATACTGCTCTTGTTTCCACTCTAATATTTGTTTATCCTGTTGAGCGCGATCTACTTTGACGCGCTCCAATTGCATCAATTTTTTTACGGTTTCGTCGGTATCAATTCCCGAGAACATACCGGTTATTCTAAGCATATCACTCATACGATCACCACCTCTTTAGTGCATTATCGGCATTTTAAATATTTTATTTATTACTTATCCATTAAAAGTAATCTATTTATACCCAAATTATAAGCAGATAAGAAAAAACCGGAGCAAATGCTCCGGCTAAAGAATCCCTTAATGATTTGTAACTGTTCAAACGAGAGCTGTCATTTCAAGCGCAGTCGAGATGACATACACCCTGTCATTTCCAGTGAACAGTTACAATGCTTTTAATGACTATCTCAATAGTTGTAAAACGCCTTGTGGTGCTTGGTTAGCTTGCGCCAACATAGATTGAGCAGCCTGGCTAAGAATGTTGTTCTTCGTGAAGTTCATCATTTCTTTCGCCATATCTAAGTCT
>PDWI01004120.1_pt1 | contig 48271 bp, 37 predicted proteins | sample 1430891 | NCBI WGS metagenome assembly PDWI01 (sample SAMN01162508, study PRJNA174530) | Oral metagenome, whole genome shotgun sequencing project. | biome: Marine environment; feature: Marine mammal; material: Swab sample of the gingival sulcus; isolation source: swab sample of gingival sulcus...
GAGGAGGGCGCCTGCTGGTAGCAAGCAACCGACGAGCAACAACCGCTGTGATTTCGCAGACCAGCGCGGCGACGGGAGGTAAGGTGGTCAGCGCTCTAGGACGATCTCAACCGCGAAGCTCGCACAACGCGACCTCTAACGCTCCGAGGAATCGCTCATAGGTCGCCAGCTCGTAGGCCCCCATATTGAAGATGCGGAAGACGGTGTCCGAGAGCTTGCCCTGGGCGGCATAGATCTCGTAGCACTCCTCGCCTCCCCAGGCGGCGAGGCGCTCGGCCAGGGGCGCATAAGCGATGCCCTCGGGCAGGTAGAGGGCCGTGCCGATCGACTGCGGCGGCATCCCAGGCTTCTCGAAGCGCTCGAGGCCCAGCCGCTCGTAGCCCGCGCGAAGCAGCTCGGTGCGGGCGCGGTAGGTCGCGTGGCGGCCTTCCACACCGCCCTCGGCGGCATGGACGTCGAGCGCCGCCTCGAGCTCGAGCAACGCCCGCACGTTGATCGTGTAGGGGTGCGAGCCATCGCGCTGCTTGGTCCAGGCCTCGCCGAGGTCGAGGTAGGGCAGCCGCCCGGGGCGCCGCGCGATCAACTCCAGCAGCGAGCGACGTACGGAGACGAAGGCGATATCCGGGTTGGAGTGAAGCGCCTTGTTGGTCGAGGCGATCAGCACATCGACCGTCGAGAGATCGATCGGCTCGACGAAGACCGACGAGATCGCGTCGACGATGAAGGGCAGCCCATGACGCCGCGCGACGCCGCCGACCTCCTTGATCGGGTTGAGCGAGCAGGTGCTCGTGGCGCCGTGGACCATCCCGATCGCGCCGACACCATAGCGCACGGCGACGAGCTCGATCGCCTCGGCGTCGGGGCGCTCGCCGTAGGGCAGCTGGTGATGGACGATCTTCAGCCCCAGCTGGCGAGCGAAGTGCGCCTGGCGCTCTCCATAGGCGCCGTTGGAGACAACCAAGATCCCCGCGTCGGGCACGCAGGACCCAAGGGCCGCGGCGATGCCGCCCGAGCCCGAGCAGGTCAACAAGACCGACGCGTGGGTCTCGGCGCACCCCAACGCGACGCCGATCTTGTCGCGCAGTCGCTCGAGCAGCGGCGCGAGCTTCGGCCCCCGCGGCACGATCGGGTTTTCCGCGTAGCGCGGCGCCACGGCGTTGACCGCCTCGGGCAGGTGGAACACAGCGGGCGTCAGCGAGACGTGCTTCATGACCGCAGTTGTAGTGCGAAAGCGCCTCGAGGCAAAGTCCCCCTAACTGACGAGCGACGCTGCCAGCGGAGCCCAGGACCCGCGATCGTTCATTGGCGTCCAGGACCAGCGACCGTTTACGCTTTTCTGGGGAGTTGTACCTGTCCATACCCTGCTTCTCGCGCTTCGCTGCCCCACTCCTCTCGTTTACACGGCGTCACGGGTGCGCCCAGGACGTTCTAGCGTGTCTATCGTTTGGGTCATCAAGAGAGCGCCTTCAACGAAGCGTCTGTATCGAGAGACGAAGACGCTCCTTTATGAGAGAATGGGGCGATTCAATCGACAGGAGATGACCCATGCGCCCTACGCCTTGCCTAAGAACACCCCTACAGAGTCCTCCCGTCGCTGGGTACAGCACTGCCGGCCGCTCTCTAGGCCTCAGAACGCTCGCCAGACCACCCGTATGGCTTCTTTCTCCGGCTACGACATCGGCTCGGCAGCTCAGCACCCGGCTCGGTCCCGAATGTGTGGGGAAGCTCCTACCTATCGTCGTGTTCGCAGCTATCACGCTCGGTGCAGCCACGGCCCAAGCGCTCCCACCACCGAAGACCGAGGCCGAGATGCTCGCCCTCGCAGACCTGGTGGTCGACGCCGAGGTCAAGAGCATCATCTGCAACGGTCCTCCGGTGGTGACCGCGAAAAAGACCATCACCAAGTACATCAGCACCCTCTGGCCCTCCAAGGGTTACAAGGGCTCGGTGCCCAAATCCTTCACCATCAAGGGCGAACGCTACGTTTATGTTGGCGTTCCTCCGACGGGCGGCTGGCACCAGCAGCCGGTGCCCGAGGGCTGGGTGGGCAAGCTCTACCTGAAAAGGGGGAAGGACGGCAGCTACGCCAAGGTCTGGTGGAACGGGCTGATCGAGGACACCGCGTTGAGCAAGCCCAAGGCCCTGCCGACCTGCGCGAGCAGCGACGCTGGCGTACCCGATGCTGGCGTAGTCGATGCGAGTGTACGCGATACTGGCCTCGTCGATGCCATGAAAGTCGACAGCGCCCCCCTCGACCAAGACGCGACCGTGGCCGATAGCGCGCCTCTCAAGGATGGCGCGACGGTCGTCGATAGCGCGACGCGCGCCGACGGGGGTGTACGGGCGGATACGAGCGCTGAAGATAGCGGAGGCGCGGGATCGGTTGATGACGGCGGCTGCACCATGGGACAGCGCGCTCTTACGAGCGAGCTGCCCTGGGGCCTGCTCGCCTGCTTGGCCTTCGCGCTCGTCGTCCGTCGTCGACGCCGACCCTAGATCGCCCAGATCGTCACGCGTTTCGACGCGCCGCGCTGGGTGGCGGACCTAACGTGGCGGACCTAACGAAGCAGCGTCGCTCGTCAAGGTCATCGGATAGCGGGAGCTGAAAGCGAGCCGCCGCGCGGAGCTGATCGAAGCGCCCTCGGCGCTCGCGGTAGGTCAGCAACGCGGCGACCACGAGCGCGAGGGCGCCTCCTGCAGAGACCACCAAGGCGATCATCGATCCAATCAGCGTCACGGCGGCGCCGAGGCCGAGCATCGCCCCGGCTATCGCGAGGCGCCGATGGAGGCGACGACGGAGGCCGGCTTGGAGGGCGGCGCTGTCGCGCGCGAGCGGCCGCGGCAGACGCTCTGCGCTGGTGATGGCCCGCGCCCGAACGAGGAGGTCGCGAGCGCCACGCCGTTCACCCCGCGCATAGGCGACGATCGCGGCGCTCTGGAGCACCACGGCCTGGCTGTCGGCGCGCTCGTGGGCACCAACGAGCGCCCGCTCGAGCGCGGCGGGGTGGTCGAGCGCGCCCGGGTGATCGTAGACCGGGCCCCAGAGCCAGCGGCGATCGTCGTCGCGATAGATCGCGGCCTGCCGACAGCGGCGTAGCCGCCGAAAAATGAGCGCCAAGGCCTCGGGCGCGCTCGTCGCGACCTCGCGGACGACGCGCTCGCCGTAGCGCGAGCAGCTCTCGGCGTGCTCGAAGCTGCAGCGCACCCGCGAGAAGAGTCCTCGCCCGCGAAAAAAGCGCTGATAGAGCGCGATCAGCCACAACAGCAAGCGCTGCCCGACGTACCCTGTCGTCCCGGTCTTCATCTGACCTACCCTGTCGTCTCGGTCGTCCTCTCTGGTCTCGCCCGTCTCAGCCACAGTCGGGGACGGAACAGACGTCGCAGTCGGGAAGATCGAACCAGTCGCAGTCCACGGCGCAGGCGCCGGCGTCAGCCGCTGCGTCGGCGACGTCGACCACCGTCTCGAGCGTCGAGCTGTCCTGATCGCCCTGTCTTGGAAGCTCGATGGTGTTCGCGATCGCGAGGTCGCCAGGTTTTGTCGCGATGGTCGCGAGCTGCTGCTGCGCCAACGCCAACGCCTCGCGGCCGAGAAAGAAGCCACGCCTCGGACGATAGCGCGCGGAGCGGCGCTGGCCGCCGACCGGGACGCTGGCCGCGAAGGCCGGCCGGTAGCGGCGGGCCTTTCGGGTGAGCTGCGGATCGAGCTGCGCTCCTGCAGCCGGCAAGCCCTCGGCCCCGGCCTCTGCGCCTGACTCCGCGGCGATCCGCTCCCGCTCTGAGAGCGCTCGCTGCGCCCGATGGCTGCCCTCGAGGCCGATCTGGGCGGTCGCCGCGGGGAAGAGCCGCTGCAGCTTCGAGAGCGCGCTCGCGGGGTAGCCGCCGCGTCGCTGCTCGAAGCTCGCGTGCAGGTGGACGACCATCCGCTCGACGCGGTGGATGAACTTACGCTTGGCGTTGTCGAGCCGACGGATCTGACGATGGAGACCATCGAGCGCGCGGTGAAGGAGCGCGAGATGGTCGAGGTTGTCGGCAAAGAGCCTGATCACCGCGCTCTTGGCCTTCTTCCGCTCAAGCTGCAGCTCGAGGTGCGCGAGGCTGGGCGCGGTAGCCGGCGGCGCCATTACGAGGTAGAGGCGATCACCGCGGTGCCGATCATCGTAGCCCAGCCGCGTATACCACCCCTGTGCGCCGAGGGCCTCGGCGAGCTCGACTAGCCAGCGCTCGAAGCGCGTCTCTCGCTGCTGCTTTCGCCTTGACCCCATAGGGGCACCTCCGTTGACGTCTTCAGAACCCCGGTTCGCCGGCGGCCAGCTCGTCGCTTGCACATGATGGACCACCGGCGGTCGCCCTGCCCACGACCACGATACCATTGATGGAAGGATCGGCGCTCGCACCTCGAGCCGAACGCTCTGTCGCAACCTCGCCGTCGCGGTTGCGGACCAGCGGTGAGGCTAGCGCGAGGCTAGCGCGAGCGGCGGAGGAGGCCCAAGAGGACCAGCAGCGGCAGCAGCGCGACGCTCGCCCCGGCGGTCGCATCGGCGTCGCGCGCGAGGCTGCAGCCGCCGACCAGCTCCCGTATGTCGCCGCCGCCGGGCGTGGTCGGTGCGGCGCTCTGGCTGGCCTCGACGTTGATCGAGGCCGTGCCGATGTTGCCCTGCGGATCTTCGGCGGTGACCTCGATGATGTGCAGCCCTGGGGTGAGGGCCACGGGGAAGTCGAAGGGGCCGTTGCGCTTGAGCTCGACCAGGGCGCCGTCGACCTTCAGCGTGACATTGAAGACCTCGCCCTCGATCGTCGCCATCACCGTGGCGTTGATTGGCACGCGTGCGCCCGCGGCGGGCCAGGTGATCGTGACCTGCGGGCCCTGGATCGGTGTCGAGGGGCCGCCGCTGCTCGAGACCTCCACCGTGATCTGAGCCAGGCCGCCGTTGCCCGCCGCGTCGAGCGCGCGGGCCCGCAGCGTATGCGTGCCGGGCTCCAACGTGACGTTGAAGCGATAGGGCGCCTGGGTCGCCACGCCGGCCGAGGCGTTGTCGACGACCAGCTCGACGGAGGTCACCCCGATGTCATCCGACGCTGAGAGCTCGACCCCCTGTGGGCCGGCGGCGAGCTGGCTGCCGTTTTGCAGGCCGAAGCTCACCTGAGGGGCTTGGGTGTCGGGCGGCTCGATCGAGGGCAGCACCACGTCGCCGCCGCTGACCTGCTGGATCCAGGGCACGAAGGGATCGACCCGGGCGTCCCACTCGCTGACGCCGCAGAGAGCGTCACCGTAGGAGTGTACGCCGACCTGAAGCTCTTGGCCGTCAAGGGTGGCGAAGGCCGGGCCGCCCGAGTCGCCGTTGCAGATGTTGCCCATCGACCCACCCGTGCCGCGGATGTTGATCCGCACCGGCTGAACCTCGGCGACGCTGTTGCGCGCCATCCGCTTGACGCCCGAGTCGTTGTTGCCATCTCCGGTGATCCCAAAGCCGATCAGGGTCAGCTGCAAGCCAACCCAGGGGGCTCTGGTCGCCACCGGCGTGGGGCTGACTGACGGGCTCTGGCTCAGCAGGAGCACGGCGATGTCGTTCCGGGTCGGGTTGGAGGTGTAACTTGGGTGGGGGATCGTCTGGGCCACGCTGTAAGAGCCCCCACCAACCTCGAAGGCCACGCTGGCGATCTGCTTGATGCAGTGGGCGGCGGTGAGCACCGTACGCTGCCCGACGAGCGTCCCAGTGCAGGTGTAGGTGTTGCCATCGTAACCGTTGAGCGCCAGCCGCCCCACCGAGGGGTGACCCGAGTAGAGCACACCGTCGGTGATCGCCGTCGAGCGGCTGGTTGGCGTCGAGCTCGGATCTGCGCTGCCACAGCCGGTGGCGACCAGGATCGCGACGAGGAGCAGGTAGAGACGGGAAGCCATGTTTGTCTTTTTGCAACTTTTGCGCCACAGCGCTCCCTCTTAATTCATGAATGTTTTCAAGATATTATAAGCAGCGCTCGCCCACCTTCTCCGGTGACTGCCCTCCCCACCCCATCAAGACTCGCAGCTCTCGTAACCACTTGCCTATCGAGACCTCCGAGAATCGGTCGATCGCGTCGCCCTATCTGCACATCGCTTTGTTTTCATTGGATTTTATCTTGGCTCAGGTCCTGCAAGGAGACCCACTATGCGCATCGTCTGCCCCGTGATCTTCGCCCTCTTGACGCTGGCAATCTGTCCCCAGAGCGTGACAGCCAAGCCCCGACTGCTCCGTCGCAGCCACGCTTGGAGTTCCCACCTGATCCGCGGGCGGCCGTTTCAGCAGAACCCAAACAAGCGCGTCAGCGTCCACACCAGGCGAGGCAAGAAGGCCAAGACGGTCTATTACAGGCGCCACGTCTCTTTCATGCAGCGCGTGTCTTTCATGCAGCGCGTGCTTCAGCTCGCCGTGGATCCAGCCCACCGAAAAGTAACGCCGAACTCCAGGCGCGAGGCGTTTATCGGCGCCACCCTCGAAGCACGGGGGCGACTCCCCGGACCGATCAAGCGCGAAGCGACAGGCAAGAGCGAGTTCACGGACGCCCGCGGCGTCAACTGGGACGTCAAGGGCTTCCACTCGAACTTCCCCCAACACAAGGGCGGCTTCCTGCTGCCTCGAGCCGTCTCCAAGCTGCGCAAGGAGCTCAACGGCGGCGAGAACGTGATCCTCGACACCAAGAACCTCAACAAGCCCCACCAGCGCGCGCTGAAGCGCGAGATCAAGCGCAACGGCTGGGAGAAGCGCATCATCTGGTTTCCCTAGAGCGCTGACCAACTCACCTCCCGTCGGTTGCGCTGGTCTGCGAGATCACAGCGGTTGTCGCTCGGCGGTTGCTTGCCACCGGCAGGCGTCCTCCTCGCTCCTACGCTGTGACTCCGCATCCTTCGCGCACCTCCGTCCGGCACGTTGATCAGCGCTCTCGTCAGGAGCACCGCCACAGATGCGGGACGAGAGTCAGTCGGCCTTGTCGGCGCAGCAGCGGAAACCGTTGGCGGGCAAGATGACGTCTTCGACGGCTTGGGAGAGATCGAAGGTGCACGAGAGGCCGAGCGACGGCGTGTGATAGGCGCCGCCTCGTACGGCGTAGATCGTCTTGCTCGGTGTGCCAGAGGTGCTGCCGCGCGGGTCGTCGGTCCACTCGCGGAGGTTACCCGAGAGGTCGAAGATGCCGGTGAGGCCACCCTGGCAGCTCGTCAGCGCCCCTGTGGTGAGGCTGTCGCCGGCGCCGGTGGTGTTGTCGGCGCCGTTGCAGGTCTGCCCCTGATAGGCGGGCCCGTAGGGGTAGGGGTCGGCGCTGGCTGTGACGCAGGCTGCCTCCCACTCCCCACCGGTACAGAGGCGCTTGCCGGTGGCCGCGCAGGCCGCCTTGGCCTGGGCGTAGGTCACGTTGCCCCAGGGCAACACGCCGGCGCGGCTGCAGCTGCGGCCACCTGAGCGCGCGCCCCCGGAGCTCGCCGTGGCGTCGGGGCGCGAGGCCTCGTAGGCGTAGATCCAGAAGTCATAGGTCTTGCTCTTGTAGGTGCGCTGCACCCTTACCATCGCGTCTTTGGCTCCCTTACCCGCCGCGTCGTCTTCGACCTCGTCGATCTTGCCATCACAGTCGTCGTCGAGGCCGTTGCAGGCCTCATCTGAGGGCGCCTTCGCCGGGGTGGTGATCTTGCACTCTACGCCGGTCTGCGCGGCGTTGCAGCCATAGCTCCCCTGGGCTCGGCAGACGCCCTGCTTGCTCGGATCGGGGGAGCACTCCTTGCCGATCGCCGTCGAGAGCGACGGGTTGGTCCAGGGGTCGTCGGCGACGGTGTCGCAGTCGTTGTCCTTGCCATCGCAGAGCGTCTCGTTGCCGATCACCACCCCTGGGCAGACCCCCGCCGTCGTGTCGCAGCTGATCCCCGAGCCGCAGTCGGCGTCCTTGGTACAGGGCAGAAGCTGAACGTCGGGTCCGTAGTCGCAGACCCAGCCTGAGGTGCCGCGGCAGACCGGCTTGGCGCCGGCGCAAGCGCCGAGCTGGATACAGGTGTTCTGCGAGAAGGTCACACCCTCGTCGACCTGACCGTCGCAGTCGTTGTCGACGCCGTCGCACCGCTCCGGCCCCGTCTCGGTGCATTGGTATTCGCAGCCGTTATTGATCTTGCCGTCGAGATCGATGTAGCCGCCGGCGCAGCTGGCGATGGTGCACACGCCCGCGGCGCAGCCGGGTAGGGCGCTCTTCGCGAAGAGAAACGCGCAGCCCTTGCAGTTGTCGCAGTAGCGCGGGTCGTTTTGTTTGTCGAAGCCCTCGTCCGCGACGCCGTCGCAGTTGTCGTCGACGTTGTTGCAGACCTCGGCGCGAGCTCGGCAGGCGTCGTAGGAGAGATCGGGGACCCCGAAGTCGAGCGTCTTGCCCCTGTCTTGGCGAGCGTCGGTGAGCCCGCGGTCTGGTAGGGGGACACCGTCGACGAAGCTCGGCAGGTCTTTCGCGCCGCCGTCACCGCTCTGCAAAAAGCGATAGGGGTCTTGCTGACAGCCCGCGAGGGTCAGCAGACCGGCCAGCCCAACGAGCGCGCTAAGAGCTTCTCTATCTATTCGGGCCCGAGCCGGGTGCTGAGCTGCCGCGCCGCTTTCGTAGCTGAAGAAACGAGCCATACGGGCAGTACCGCGAGCTTTCTGAGGCCTAGAAAGCGGCCGGCAGTGCTGTGCCCGGCGACGGGAGGAATGTGTGGGGACGCTCTTAAAGGCGAGCAGGCGCATCATCTTGCACCTCCCTGCTCGCCGCGACGTCGGCGCCAGAGCAGCAGCAGCGCCAGGCCGAGCAGCGGCCACGGCGCCGTCAGCGGCTCGCCGCGGTCGCTGATGGCGCAGGCCACGCCGCCAGAGCCGGTGGCGAGCACCTGAGCGCTCTTGCGGTCGGTGACGCAGTTGCCGTTTTCGCAGCGGAAGCCGCTCGGGCAGCGGGTCACCTCGCAGCGATCGGCCTGGCACGTGCCCTCGACGCAGCGCTGTCCCGGCGGGCAAGCCACGCCGCTGCAGGGCCCGGCGACGCAGCTCCCGTCGACACACTCGAAGCCCGAGCCGCAGGTGACGCCCGCGCAAGGGTCCTTCTCGCAGCGGGTCTTCGGCGTGCCACCGTCGTCGCTCACCACGCAGCTCTCACCAGCCGGGCACTCGATGTAGGCGCAGAGCTTGAGGCAGACGCCGTCTTGGCAGAACTCGGTGGCGGGGTTGCAGTTGGCGTTGGCGCAGGGGTCTGTCTTGCACACGCCCTGGACGCAGATCTCGCCGCTCGGGCAGGGGTTTACGCCATAGCAGCTCTCATCGACGCAGCGGCCCTTTCGGCAGGTCTCGTAGCTCTTGCAGCTCACCTTGGCGCAGGCGTCGACGCACTCACCGGCGATGCAGATGAAGTTATCGCCCTGCTGCGAGCAGGTCGCCGGATCGCAGGGGTCGAGGATACAGTAGCCGTTTTTGCAGATCTGACCGGCGGGGCAGACGAACTCGCCTCCCTGACAGGGGCGGGTGCACTGCCCCTCGATGCACTGCGAGTCGCCGGGGCACTCGGCGCCGTTGTCGACGAGCCCATCGCAGTCGTTGTCGACGCCGTCGCACTCCTCTTTACCTGGGCCATTGGCGCCAACGCAGCCACCCCAGACCGCCGCGGAGCAGACCTGCGTGCCGAGGCTGCAGGTCCCCTTGCACACGCCGGTGCTCACGTCGCAGCCCTCGGCGAAGGGGTAGCAAGCCCGGGCCATGCCATCGACGATGCCGTCGCAGTCGTCGTCTTTGTTGTTGCAGAGCTCGGTGGTCGGTCCTTGGCCGCCGGCGCAGATCAGGATGCCCTGGACGCATTGGGTCTTGCCGGGCTTGCACTCGCCGACGTCCCTGCCGCAATCGATGACCTTCAGGCCCTCGTCGATGTCCCCATCGCAGTCGTCGTCTTTGCCATTGCAGACCTCGGGCTGCGCGATGCAGGGCACGCAGCCGCCAGGGATGTCCTCGTCGACCTGCCCGTCGCAGTCGTCGTCTTTGTTGTTGCAGACCTCCGTGCCCGGCGCCTTGCCTACGGCGTCGCAGACCACGCCGGAGCCGTCGGCGGCGCATTGATAGATGCCGGTGGCGTAGCACGCGCCGAGCAGGCCGTTGTCGCAGGGCTGGCCCTTGAGCGGGAAGTCCTCGTCGATCAGCAGGTCGCAGTCGTCGTCTTTGTCGTTGCAGGTCTCGAAGACCACCGAGTCGGCGACGATGCTGGCGATGGTCGCCGCGAGCTGCTGCTCGTCGCCGACGAAGAAGGCGTCGCGCTTGGCGCCAGTGGGCGAGCCCGCCTGGGCGATCGCGTTGAGCGAGGCCTGCTCCGAGGGCAGCACGGAGAAGCCGATCACGTAGGTCTCGACGCCGATGTTGGCCAGCAGATCGGCGGCGGCCTTGACCGGATCGCCGCGACAGGTCTCCGTGCCGTCGGTGAGCAGGATCACCGCGTAGCGCCGACAGGTCGCGATCCGATCCTCGGCGCGGACCTTCTTCAGGTAGGCCTCCACCGTCTGCAGCGAGCCCGCTAGCGGCGTCGGGCCGGTGCCGCGGAGCTCGCAGTCGCCGCCGGCGCCGAAGGCGCAGTGATCGCCCTCGGCGGCGCTCTTATCGAACTTCGTCTCCTGATGGTCGAGCCACATCAAGGTCTGGCCGATCTTCTTTTCGAAGCCGACGAGGATGTCGGCGCCGCGCCGCGGCTTGCCACAGGAGCCGGCGTAGTTGATGCATTCGTCTCCGGGGGAGGTTGGCTGCACCTGGAGCGTGCCCGCCGCCCCAGCGCTGACGGTGCAGGCCCCCGCCGGGGGCGTGCCGCCGCTGTTGTTCTGTGGGTTGTCGTAGCTGCAGCAGATCCCAGCGCACTCGAACCAATGAGCGAGCTGGCAGTTGACCTTGGGGCCGGCGTCCTGGGCGAAGCGAGCGAGGCCGACGTCGATCTCCGGGTAGGCGTTGATCACCTGGGTCAACGCCTGCTTGGCCTTGTAGAGCCGGCTGTCGTCGGTCTTGCCGTTGCCGTCGGTGTCGACACCCGTATGCCCCGCCGAGCCGTCGCCGAAGGTCGGCACGCCGGAGAGGTCGGTGAGCATCGAGGCCGAGGTGTCGACGATCACCATAAAGCGGCTGCGGGTGTCTCCGAGCGCGGGCTGGCAGCTCGGCGTGCTCAGCGGCACGCAGTCGCCGGGGAGCCCCGCGGTGCAGGCGTTGACGCTGCTCTGGCAGGCGCCGCTGCCGCAGGTCGCGGTGCCGAGGCCCTCGTCGGTCTGGCCGTCGAAGTCGTTGTCGTAGCCGTCGCAGACCTCGCCAACATAAACGCCGGAGAGCTGCAGCTCACCCGCGCCACCGCCGGCCTCGCCCTTGCAGATCGCGCAGGTGCCGCCCTCGGCGCCGGAGACGTCGAAGGCCGCCGTGGTGGCGATCACCGCCGGCGCGCCGGAGAGCACGCTGATGATGCCGCCGCCGCCGCCGCCGCCGCAGTCGTCGCAGGTCCCGCCGGGGGCCTGGGCGCAGGGCGGACAGTGGGCGTTGGGGTCGCCCTTGGCGTTGGTGTCGCCGCCGAGCGCGCCCGCGGCGCTGATCGCGGCGGTCGCCGTGACGTTGACCTGATCGCCGACCAGCAGCAGCGAGCCGCCGGCGCCGCCGCCCGCGGAGTCGTTGCCCGAGCCGCAGCCACGGTAACCTTGGGCGCTCACCGTGCCGCGGATCTCGAGCGTGCCGGTGGCGGTAGCGTTGATCGCCGCGAGCACGATCCGCCCGCCGCCTGCGCCGCCGACGCTGCAGCTATCCCATTCGTCACGGCAGCCCTTGTCGCCGCCCGCGGCGCCGAACTCGATCTCGTAGATCGAGTGCGTGAACGCCCGCCCCGAGACGGTCGGCAGCGCGTCGTTGTTGTAACAACCGCCGCCGGTGTTGGTGCAGCTGTTGCCGCTACGTGTGCCGCAGGCCTCCTCGAACTCGGCGGGGAACTGACAGGAGTTGGCCGGCGCGACGATGAAGCAGTCCTTGGTGCCGCGGCCGCCGGCGCCGAAATGCGCGCCCCCGCCGCCGGAGTCGCGCACAGCGCAGCCGCCGCGGCCACCGGAGGCTCCAGGGCCGCCGCCGTGGTCGCAGAGCCGGGGCTGGTAGCCGGCGCCGTCGGCGAGGATCTTGCCTCCAGCCTCGACGAGGATCGACTCGGCGCGGATCTGGAGGTTGCCTGTGTGGACCTTGTCGGTGCCGTTGTAAGGCGGCACCACGATCGTGCCGCCGGCCTTCACCGTCACCGACTTGTAGATGTGCTCACCGCCCATGGTGACCGTGGTCGTCACCACGAGGTCGTCGTTCGGCCCGGCGATGGCCGGTGAGCTGACGAGACAGAGCGTCAGGGCGATAGCATAGGCGGGGCGAAGAGACGAGCTTCGACCAGACACGGCACAAACCTCCTCACGTTCTTTTTGGCCCGAGACCGATCGAACGCGATAACGATGCGGGGTGCGAAGGCTAGATGATACCAGGGCAACGCGGGGGTCCGCAGCGACATTTCAGCTACATTGGCCCCAGCCCTACATGAGCGGCGTCGCAGGCCACCGCGGATCAGCCTGAGGTCGAGCTCGCTTTCGCTTTCGACGCTTGGTCGCCAGGCCCTGACGGAGCGAGTGTGGACGCGCTACACTTGGACCTGGGAGGTCATGTGACGGCGCTTGGTGCGAAGACGAAGTCGACCTACGAGCTGCTCTTCGAGCTGCCGGACGCGCTGCGGGGCGAGATCATCAACGGTCAGCTTCGCGCGTCCCCGCGCCCGAGCGGTCCCCACGCGCTGGCGAGCTCGCGCCTCGGCGGCGATCTCGAGCGTCCCTACGGTCGCGGACGCGGCGGCCCAGGTGGCTGGTGGATCCTCGACGAGCCCGAGATCCACTTCGTGCTCGACGAGGAGGTGCTCGTGCCCGACCTCGCGGGTTGGCGACGCGAGCGGCTGCCGGAGATCCCGGAGGGGCATAAGTTCACCGTCGCCCCGGATTGGGTCTGCGAGGTGCTCTCGCCGTCGAGCAAGAGCAGCGACCGCGAGGAGAAGATGCCGATCTATGCCCACTACGGCGTCGGCTACCTCTGGCTCGTCGATCCCAAGACGAAGACTCTAGAGGCCTACAGGTTAGGCGAGGGAAGCTACGCCACGCTCGGCATCCACCGCGACGACGACGTCGTTGCCGTTGCTCCCTTCGAGGCCGTGACGCTGCACTTGCGCGATCTTTGGCGCTGACGTCGCCCATCAACGAGCGTGAGCTCGATAAACCCCACCCTCGACACCCCGCCTTGATCTGCGGTTGTTCGGCCGACCCAATAGAGACGATGACCGTATTGTCGCCTAGAATGCTGTGGCAGACAAAGCGAATCCGCGATGGACACGGATCTGCCTAGAGCGCAGACCAACTGACCTCCCGTCGCCGCGCTGGTCTGCGACATCACAGCGGGTGTCGCTCGTCGGTTGCGTGCGACCAGCAGGCGCCCTGCTCGCTCCTACGCCGTGATGCCGCCTCCTTCGCGCAGCTCGGTCCGGTAAGCGGATCGGCGCTCTAGACGGCGACGGCGAACTCGCGGAGGACGTCGTTGAGCGAGGTCTTCTTGTCGGTGGACGCTTTGCGGCGGCCGATGACCAGCGCGCAAGGCGTGCCGTACTCGCCGGCGGGGAAGCGCTTGGGTCGGATCCCGGGGATCACGACGGCGCGGGGTGGGACTTCCCCCTTGGTCACGACCTCTTGCTCGCCCGTCACGTCGACGATCGGCGTCGAGGCGGTGAGCGTGACGTTGGCGCCGAGGACGGCCTCGGCGCCGATCCGGACGCCCTCGACGACGATGCAGCGCGAGCCGATGAAGGCGCCATCTTCGATGATCACCGGCGCGGCCCCGGGAGGCTCGAGCACGCCACCGATGCCGACGCCGCCCGAGAGGTGCACACCGCGGCCGATCTGGGCGCAGCTGCCGACGGTGGCCCAGGTGTCGACCATCGTGCCGCCGCCGACCCAGGCGCCGATGTTGACGTAGCCCGGCATCATCACGACGCCGCGCTCGATGAAGGCGCCAAAGCGCGCCGTGGCGGGGGGCACGACGCGCACGCCGAGCGCCTCATAGCCCCGCTTGAGGGGGATCTTGTCGTAGTACTCGAAGGGGCCGACCTCTCGCACCGCCATCTCGGCGATCTTGAAGTAAAAGAGGATCGCCTGCTTGGTCCAGGCGTTGACCTTCCAGCCCCCTGCTCCATCGGGCTCGGCGACGCGCACCTGGCCCGCGTCGAGGGCCGCCAGCGTCTCGTTCACGGCCTCGCGATGAGACCGCTGGTCGAGCAGGTTGGGCTCGGCGACGATCGCCTCGATTCGTTGTTGCAGCTCGGCCAGCTCGCTCATGGGGCTCTCTCCCTCTCGGATGGATAGGCGGCGACACCCGGGCCTCGTCGCGTCACCCCGCGAAACCTGCGCCCGCCGGTCTAGGCGCGATGAAACGCCCGCCAGAGCTCGATAGCACGCTCGCAGTCCGCGAGCGAGGGCACCAGGGCGACGCGAACGTAGGGCTGCTCGACGCCATGGAAGGGCGCCGGGCTGACCAGGATGCCCTTGTCGGCGAGCGCCTCAGCGTAGCCGAGAGCGTCCCGATCCTCCGGCGTGCGAACCCAGAGGTAGAGCGTCGAGGTGCAGGGGGTGTGCTCGAGGCCGACCTCGGCGAAGAAGCGCATGAAGGTGTCACGCTTGGCCCGGAAGGCCTGCCGCCGAGCCTCGGCGTGGGCCTCGTCACGCCAGGCCCAGGAGCCGGCGCGCTGGACCATCACCGTCGTGGCCACACCGAAGTTGGGGCGCGTCTTGCCCAGACGCGCGATCAGCTCGGCGTCTCCAGCGACGAAGCCCGAGCGGTAGCCGGTCATCCCCGAGCGCTTCGACAGCGAGTGAAAGGCGAGCAGCCCCTCGCGGCTCGAGAGCTCGAGCACCGACGGGGGCTTCGGCTCCTCGAAGTACATGTCGACGTAACACTCGTCGGCGCAGAGCAGGATCTCGCGCTCACGGCAGAAGGCGTGGACGCGCTCGAGGTAGGCCAGGTCTACGCCAGCAGCCGTCGGGTTATGCGGGTAGTTGATCCACAGGATCGCCGTCTTCGCGATCTCGTCTCCAGGCAGCTCCCAGGGCTCGAGGCGGTAGCCCGTCTCCGGCCGCAGCTCCACGGGCCAGACCTCGCCGCCAGCGAAGCGCGTCCCGCGCTCGTAGACGGGGTAGCCGGGCACGCCGTAGAGCACCTTGCGCCGCGGCCCGTGGGGATCGAGGAAGGTCAGGGGCAGGTGAAAGATCGCCTCTTTGGAGCCGCGGGTGGGCAGCAGCTCGCGGTCCGGGTCGACGGTCGTGCCATCGAAGCGCCTGCCGATCCACTCACAGATCGCCGCGCGATGGTCGGCCTCTCCGCGGATCGTCGGGTACTGGCTGACAGGCGGGACGCCCTCGCGAAAGGCCGCGACGATGCCCTCGTCGGTGGGCTCGATCGGATCGCCGACGGAGAAATCGAAGACCTCGAGGCCGGCGGCGCGCAGCGCGGCGCGCTTGGCGTAGAGCGCCTCGGCGGGGTAGGCGGCGAGCTTCGAGACGACCGGGTTGACTGTGACCATGGGATACCCTCCTGCCGCGTACGATCAGCGGCCGAGCGAAGACGGTCGGCGCTCTGCGGCGGGGTCACGATAGCGTCGGGGATCGGTGTTGACTAGCCGCCGTAGCTCAGCGGCAGCACAACGCGTCGCTCCGCGCGGTGGCACGGCGAAGATTGAGGGTCGAAAGCGATCGTTGGGGATCGACGCGTTGGCGCGCTTAACGAACGCGCCGAGTTCTCGATAGGTGATCTGCTCGTCGCCGTTGGCGTCGGCGGCGCCATCGAGCCCCCGAGCGGATCTCGTGGCTGAACACACCGGCCTGGATCGCGCCCCACTTGTGGCTCCCATTCTCGGCGCTCATCGACAACAAGAAGGCGAAGGCTCCAACCGGAAAGAGCCGCGCGTGCATCTTGGAGCGGCGGCAGCCCAACGTCCTCCGTCGTCTTCTCGACGAGTGGCTCGCCTGGGCGTGCCGCTCGCGGTTGCCGGCTTTCGTTCGCGTCCCCCGCACCATTCGCAACCATCTCGACGACATCATCGCCTACGTGAGCTGCTACCATCTCAGCAACGGCCTTACCGAAGGCTTGAACAACAAGGCCCGCCTCGCCTCATAAACGGCCGATCCAGGCATTATCCCTCGATGCGGCGCTTCTCTCGTCGTCGACGGATCAGGCCCCAGACGAAGAGCCCGCAGAGCGAGAGACTCGCTACGGCGAAGAGCGCCATACCGGCGAGTACCTTTGTCGGGCGGTAGGTCAGCTTGATCTCATGCAGCCCAGCGGGCACGAGCACGCCGCGGAAGAGGTAGTTGGCGCGCAGGATCCGGACGGGCTTGCCGTCGACCTGGGCGCGCCAGCCGCGAGCGTGCTTCTCATTGATCACAACCAGTCCCGCTGCCGGGACGTCGACGGCGAGCTTTAGCGCGTTACGCTGGTAGCGTAGGAGGCGCGCCTTCACTGGCTGCGCTTGGCTACGCATCGCTGCCACGCGCTCCCGCTCGAACTTGGTGAGGTCTTTCTTTTCGACCACCCCGACGGTGCCAGGCTCGCCGCTCCTCATCGCAGCGAGGGCTTGCGGACCGGCCTTGACCAGCTTCGGTGCGCCGACCCAATAGGCCAACGGCGCGTGATCGAGAAACTCGATCACACCCGGCTTGATCATGCGGACTCGGCTGCCGGCTTGCCGCTTCAGTGTCATCAGCCAGCGGCCGGCGTAGTAGCGCACGTTGGCCGCCGCGAGCAGCTTGTAGTTATGCTTGGCCGCCAGCATGTAGCGTCGATAGCGCTCGCTGATCAGCGCGGTCTGACGGCCGAAGATGTCGCGCACCTCGTGGCGCATACTCACGCGGTAACCGAAGTGGCCCTCGTCGGCGATCCGGACATCTTTGCGGACGTCCTTGTCCGGCGCCTTCAGCGCCGAGAGCTTGCCGTCGTTGCGCATATCCGGCTTAGTCTTGGTGATGTCGTAGATCGTACGGTTCTGCAAACTGAGGTCGAGCAGCAGCACGGGGATCAACAGCCAGGCGGCGATCACGCGGCTACGCGGCTTTCTCGATAGCAGCCCGCTGAGCACGATTGTGCTGCCGACGATCACCACCAGCGAGGTACCCGCAGCCTGGATCAGCATCACCGACGGCGCCTTGTTTAGCACAGCGATCACGGTCGAGGCCAGCCCGACGAGGAAGGCCGCGCCGCTGACCAGCAGCAGCTTGAGCTTCAGCGCTGCGCGCTCCTCGTCGGTCGCGGAGAGCAGATCGGTCAGGCCCCGTGCGGCCAGCAGGGCCATGAAGAAAGCCGCGACGAAAAGGTATTGCTCGGAGACGCGAAAGAGGCCGAAGGGCGGAAAGAGCCTCATCAGCAGCGGCAGGATTGGGGTGTTCCCAGCGCAGGCGAGCAGGAAGAAGAGCGCCGCGCCAGCGGCCCAGAGCACACGGCGACCGCTATAGCGGGTCAGCGCCAGCAGCGCTAAAGCGGCGGGGGCGAAGCCGAGATAGAAGAGGAAGGCGCTCTTGCCACGGATCCCTGGGGCGACGAGCTGCAGGGCGTCGGAAGGGCGCAGCGACGAGCGCAGCACCTCGACGATCGACATCCCGGCGCGGGCCGTCTCGCTGATGCTGGCCAGCGCGAAGAGCACCGGCGCCGAGAGAGCGAAGGCGATCAGACCTCCAACCAGCATCGCCTTAGAAAGGCGCCAGAGGTAGGCCTTGCGCTCGCGGGTCTGCATCAAGACGACGCCCACCTCGTAGCCAAAGACCAGTGTCAAGCCGACGATGTTGCGAAAGAAGTTTGGCGGGTAGCCGGCGAGCAGATCGACGCCGATGACGAGCCCGAGAACGGCTGCAGGGCGCCAGCTCGGGCGCTTCACCGTCTCCTCGATCGCGATCAGCATCCAAGGAAACCAGGCGACCGTGCCTAACGCGGTCTGGTCTTTCGACTTAGCCAGCCGGCTAGACAGCACATAGGCTAAGCTCCCGATCCAGCAGGCCTGTGGGACGAGGTGCTGGCGGCGCAGGTAATAGTGCATGCCGAGCGCGGCGATCAGCACGTGTACCAGCACCTGTACCAACATCACCCAGACGCCAGCGCCGAAGATCCCCTCGAGCGTCGCCATCAGCCAATGCACGGGGTAGAGCACGCCCGTCTCGGGATCCGAGAAGAATGAGAAGCCCGCCTTCTCGTAGGGACACCAGAGCGGCAGCTCGCCGCCGACGATGGCGTTTTTCAGGTACTCGATATTGGGCCAGGCGTAGTCGAGGACGTCCCAGCCGAGGAAGTGCTTGCCGTCCCAGAGCCGGGGGTGCAGCGCGAGGTAGGCGACGACATAGGCCAGCGCGTAGAGCGACCAGCGGACTAGCGGGCGCTCCCAGAGTTGACGCAAGCGAGTTAGCTCGCCCGTCGCGTCGATGTCGACGGGGCGCTCGGGCTGTCTATCCGTCTCCGATGTGGGCATGAGTCGAGAGTCTCGTGTCGCTCGTGGTTCTAGCCTTCTCGGCGATGACCAGCAGCGAGATGCCGATCAGCGGCCAGCGGAAGGGTAACGCGCGCAGCAGCGGATAGAGCCACTCGGGCGTGCGGTTGGGAAAGATCAGGCCCACGCGCTGGATCACCCGTGGCACGAGCCCGGCCCGCGCCAGCTGCTGTCGCACGTAGCGTTCGCTGTAGCGAAGGACCCAATGATGTTCGCGATCGACCACCGCGAAGACGGCCTGCGCCGGGTTGAGTGGATTCGGCTCGAAGAGCATCACCCACCGCTTCGAGACGCGCGCCATCTCGCGGAGCGCCTGGTGGGGCATTTCGACGTGGTGTAGAAGCTCCCAGCAGAAGGTCAGATCGAAGCTATCGCGCTGAAAAGGCAGCTCGAGGGCGTTTACCTGCACGCGCTTGTCGGCGGGGTTTTTCTGCAGGTAGCGGGTGGATCCATCGGCGGCGACAGCGTCGAGGCCGTACGGCGCGTAGAGCGTCGAGAAGCCGTTGCCCGCGCCCACATCGAGGGCGCTCTTGATCTCCGACAGAGGGAGCAGCTTGGCCAGGTGTTCCCAGCGTTGCTGCGCGAAGCCCTCGACGATCGGGTGGTGCACATCGCGGATCCCGAGGTCGGTCTCCCAGTACTCGCGTTGGCGCTGGTCGTCGGAGCGGGTGATCAGTCGTCGAAGTCGCTGGAACACGGCGTAACTCTAGCTCAAGTGTCCAATAACGCAAGCCTTTCCGCCACGGCGAGGGGTCCAGGCTGCGCATGTCGATCTTCCGCTCTCGTCGCCTGAGGGCGGCTACGGCGGCGGGCCGACAGGTGTCTTTGGCTACCGGCGTGACGTGTACGGCGCGGCTTCTTCGGCGCCGCGCGCTGTGGGGAACGGGACTTAGCGCAAGATGAAAGGACGCTCGTCGGGCTGGTGCAGCGTCGGGCCGTCGATGGAGGGCTCGGAAAACTCCGAGGGCTCGGCCATCGCAGGCGCCGCCCTCGCCGGGAAGGGCGCGTGGAGGGTCTCTGCGGCTGGGGTCGGCTCCTCGCCGCGGTAGCGCGCGAGGGTGCACTCGCGCAGCGAGACCACCGACTCCCACGCGGTCTCGATCAGCGCTTGGTACGACTCGCGCCTCGGGGTCTGGGTCCTCAGCTCGTGAAGCTTGCTGGCCGAGATTGGCCGGCCGATGGTCACGCAGACGCGCTTGAAGGGGCGCGGCAGATAGGCCTTCACTGGCATCACGTCCTGCATCCCGTAGAAGCAGAAGGGCGGCTGCGGCCACCCTCGGGGAAGAAGTGCAGCCAGTCGCCGCAGGTCACGCGGGTGCAGGCCTCGATCATCCCGGGCTGGTTCAGCGCGGCGAGCTCGCCGGCGTCACCAGGCGTGACGAAGCGACGTAAGAAGCTCTCCAGATCGAGCCCGGCGGCGCTGGCCATCGCCTGGGCGCGGCGCCGAAGCTCGGGGCCTCCGCGCTGCTCGAGCGCCTCGACGTAGCTCGTCGGCACCTCGATAATCGTTTTCCCCGGGCGAGCAAAGAAGACCATCTTCGAGACTTCGGAGAAGGTGCGGGTCAGCGCTGGGCCGAGGCCCTCGCCGCGGGGCGAGAAGTTGCTTTCGCAGGGGGTCGACCACCAGCGCTTGCTCTCGATGTTCAGCGCCTTCACCCCGCAGACCGCGGCGAGCACGAAGGGATCGTCGAAGAGACCGAGGTGGTTGCTGATCGTGATCAGCCCGCGCCCGGTCCGGCGGTTGCGCTCGATCGCCGACATCAGGTGTTCGCGGCCAACGATATCGAAACGCGTGAGCAGGCGCAGGCCCATGAAGGGCAGCGCAAAGAGCTGGGAGCGGAGCAGGTGTTCGGCGCGTTGCCAGACAGGCATGATCGAGCGGTCCTCTCTCATCGAGCATGTGCAGCAACGAACGCAGAAGACGTCACGTTCGGGCCACGGGTGCGCGCATAGCGCAGAAAGCCGAGGACGTAAGCATGAATTGGGCCTAGACGTAATAACGTCTTTTCAATAACTTGCAATCGCTGGGATCCAAGGATTGGTCCGACTACCGCCACCCTCGCTTCGCGGTGCGCAGATAGCTCCGCGGTAGGTTTGTTGCCTACATCCCATCGCGCTCGGGGGAGGGGATCTCGAAAAGACCCGCTTGATGGACGGGGTGGCGCTGCTACACCGCCGGCCCTTATGACGCGCTTCGACTCACGCCCTGCAGGTGCCCGGCGACGCGATGGTCAGCCGCGATGATCGAGCCACCGTCGGCTTCGAGCTGATGCGCCCCGTGGGCGTCGAGCCCGGCAAGCGCTTCGCCCTGCGCGAAGGCGGCCGGACCATCGGCGCCGGCGTGACCGCTGTGCGGTGACCGCGAGCAAGGAGTCGCTTTGATGAGCGACGACAACAGGCGTGACCGACAGAGGCAGGGGGTGCTCGATTGCGCTCCCACCCTTTTCGTTTGGTCTCTTCGACAGGCTACACTGACGACGGTGTGAAACCAGCGTATCCTTGAGATGAGCGCGGACGATGAAGCCCTTGACGACAGACCTCGACTCCCAGGAGAGGCGCCCCTACTTCCTGTGGGACGAAGACCTCTCCGTCGCCGAGCTGCGCCAGCGGCTGACGAGCGGGCCTGCGACAGAGCGCCGACGGCTGCTCGCTAAGCTGCTGCGCGAAGCCAAAGACACCGACGTCTGGCGTTTCACCTCACCGCAGCAGGTGGCCGACGAGCTCGATCGGCTCGGCCCGATGCTCGGCCGCCGCCGCGCGTTCTGGTTCTACCTGATCGAGGGATGGCGCCGCGATGGGCTCATCCGCTGACGTGCCGGGCAAGCTGATGCCGCTGCAGCGTGAGCTGCTGCAAGCCTTCTTCGCCAAGAACGAGGAGCCGGGGTTCTTTCTCTCCGGAGGAGCTGTGTTGGTGGAGTGGTTTCTCGCACACCGGCTCACCGATGACCTCGACCTGTTTTGCCTCGATGACGCGGCCTACTCCCGGGGGGCTGCGCGGCTCCGCCGCGCGGCCACCCAGGTGGCTGGGGTCTATGAGTCGCTCCAGACCTCGCCCGATTTCCATCGGGCCGTGGTGACCCGCGGAGACGCGTCCGTCGTCGTTGATCTGGTACGTGAGCGCGCGCCGCAGCTCTTTGCCAAGGAGCAGCGCGGCCGGATCGTGATCGATCCCCTCGACGAGATCGTCGTCAACAAGCTCTGCGCGGTCGTCGGGCGCGCAGAGATCCGCGACCTGGTCGACCAGCACGCGTTGGAGCAGCGAGGCTACCAGCTCGAGGCGTGGATCGAGCGTGCCACCGAAAAGGACGGCGGCGTCAGTGCGGCACAGCTGGGATGGGTGCTCGATCGGCTTCAGATCACCGATGAGGCGACGCTACCTGGGGGCGTCACCCCCTCCACATTGCGCGGCTTCGTCGAAGACTTGGGCCGTCGGCTCCGGGCGCTAGCGTTCCCGCGTCCGTCGTAGCGGTTATCGACACGTCCGAGCTCGGACACCGTATCCTTCCTCGCGCCTCGCCACCGAAGCCCAGCCCGGCGCGCTTGGGTTACGTTTTCCGGGGCGCAGTACTTAGCGGCGCATCTTGGCGTACGTCGGCGGCAGCACCGCGTCGGCCGCGAAGGCTCCGAAGACGAGTCCACAGGCGCGGGTGAGCGCCACGCAGCAGGTTATCAGCGGCTCCTTTGGCTTCTCGAGCTCATCGACTGTGAGTAGGCGGAGAGGAGGCAGTCGTGCTACATCCACGACCGTCAGCCTGTCTCGCACACTCGAACCTCCCGTCAGGAGCGTACCATGCGTAGCCGTCTCGCCATGTTCGCCATCGCCCTCGCAGGCGCACTCACCATCGGCGCTTGCTGCACGACGTCCACGATCAGGTGCAAGCAGTTCGTCGCCAGGTCGGCGACGGCGGGGATCCCGGCGTTTCCGCTGAAGGCGCTGCAGAGCCCCCACGCCAAGCGGGTCATGCTCTACCTCGACAAGCACGGCCGCTTCCAGAAATACGCCGTCTACGTGAGCAAGGAGGGTATCCCCGCCTGGGCCCTCGCGGCCGCCGACAAGGAGCTGGGGACGGGCGAGGACCTCGCGTATGAGGTCGAGCAGTACGGCACGGGTGAGAAGATCTATGAGATCACGCGTATGGTCGACGGCAAGAAGGTCGAGCTCTCGATCGACGCCACGACGAGAAAGAGGCTCTATACCGAGAAGGCAGGGCTCGCGATCGACGCGCTGCCTGCGCCTGTGAAAGCCGCGGTGGCCAAGATCGAGGGCTTCTCGGCCAAGGCCTACTCGCTGAAAGAGTATGCCAGCGGCGAGAAGCTGCACGAGGTCGAGGGCAAGCAGGGGGGCAAGGCGCTCGAGCTCTACCTCGACGACGAGGGCAGGATCGTGCGCAAGCAGCAGCCGATGACCGCGGTGCTGAAGGTCGGCTCGTAGCCGCGGTAGCTCACGGAGCCGGACAGCTGTAGTGCTCGGCGACCGGCGATGGGTGATCGGCGACCGGGACCCGAGCTACGGTGAGATGGCGAAGATGCTTGCCGAGAGGGCGCTGAGGTTCAGCGTGGTGTAGCCCCGATCAGCAGCCGGGGAAGTCGCTGCACCGCTCGAAGGTGCTCTGAATGGTCGGCGGCTTGGCGATACGCCGCGCGCGCTGGTTGGCGAGCTTTTGGTTGTTGGCGCTGGGCTGGTAGGCGTAGATCCAATAGCGGTAGTCGGTGGTGTCGTTGGCGCCGCTGCCCCAGTTGGCAAACGCGCTCGCCGAGAGGTGCCACTCGCATTGGAAGCCGTTGGGCTCGCCCAAGGCGTTCTGCCCATCGGCCCACCAACAGCCTCGCCAGCTGCTCGCGGTGTTGCCGTTGAGCCTGGGTAGGCCCTCAGGCAGCAGGGCGACGACGCCGGTCTGCGGCGAGTCCGTGTCGCTCATCAGGATCCAGCTGTCGGTGTCCACGCAGCGTCGGTCATCCTTCTGCGAGGTGTCGTAGGAGGCGCTGAAGGTGGCGCCGTTCTTGTTCTTGACGGTGGTGGTGTCGATGTCGATCAAGCTGCCAAACTGAGCCTCCGTGTACCCCTCGAGCAGATAGCTTGCCAGCGAGAAGTACTCGCTCTCGGCGGCCTTGGTCGTGGCGCTGATTGTGTTGCTACCGTTCATCTTGGCCGTCACGCGCCAGCGCATCAGCACCTCGTTTTGGTTGCCGCGATCGAAGAGGTAGCCGACGAGCCGCACGTCACCGTAATCTTTGGCCGGGCTACACTTGTTCGGCTCGTCGCAATAGAACTCCGCGTCGATCACCGTCACCGCGGCGATCGGCCGAGAGAAGGCGCGCACGGCGCTATGCGCCGCGGCGGAGATGAGCCGCGGCTGAAAGAAGGCCTGCTGCTGCGAAAACCAAGAGAAGTTGCCGTCGAGGCGCAGCGGCCCGAGGCGGATCGTATGTGCGAGCGGGCCTATGCCTTGGCCGGTGGTGTGGTTGACCGTCGGGTAGACCACGCGACCGTCGGGCAACGAGAGCGCGTTGATCCGCGGCCCGATGGCGCTGCTCTCGAAGGTATAGGTCGAGCTCTGGTTCCAAAAGGGGATCGAGTCCTCGAGCATCAGCTGATAGACCGCTTTGCCGCCGTCGAGGAAGCGCAGGTGGCGAGCGCTCGATGGGGCGGCCCCGTCGACGCTGACCCGCGGGAAACCGCTACCCGCACCGCCAAGCTCTACCGTCACCTTGGGGTGGCTGACGGCGCTGTGGCTGCTGGTGTCGTAGTAGATGTAGTATTCTGCCCTGGCGTTGGCGGGGATATCGACCAGCAAGAGCAGCTCGTCATCCGCGTCGACGACGTCATCGCTATCACCAAGACCGTCTTGGTCCCAGTCATGGAGCGCGAAGGGGATCTCCGCCGCGACACCGCCGCTCCAGCGCACGACACGCACAGAAGACTCCTTCGCGCCGGAGAAGCCAATGGTCGCCGCATCGAGGAAGAGCGGCTCGGCGAGAAAGGTCTCGCTCGTCGTGTTGGTCAAGACCAGCCGTCGGCGCCGAGGGAAGGCGCTGTTCCACCAGGGCGCTACGCAGTCGTTGTCCACACTCTGGTCGCAGTCGTCATCGATGCCGTTGCAGATCTCGAAAGAGAGGCAGTTCTTGACGTCGGGGGCGAGCACGTCGGGGGCGAGCACGTCGGGGGCGAGCACGTCGGGGGCGAGCACGTCGGGGGCGAGCACGTCGGGGGCGAGCACGTCGGGGAGCGGCAAGATCATCTCGTCCGTCGGCAGCGGCAGCGTTCAGGTCGCCAACGAGGAGATCTGGCGTGGGTAGGTCTTCTGTCTGGCTGTCGCCCAGATCCGCCAGCTTTGAGCGCAGGACGTCTGCTGGGATACCGTCGTCAGCCCCTGCGTCGCGACCGTTGGCGATCACGTCTCCCGCGCTGTCACGACCAACCGAGCCATGGTTCGGCGCGAAGCGCACACAACCGGCAACCACCACGACACCCAGAAATAGCGGGACCGCTCGCGACGCCATCGATAACCCCTGAATGCAAGAGTATACCGCCTGATTGGCGATAACCCCAAACACGACGCGCGCCGGATCAGCTCGCGATACCGTGACGCTCAAGGAGGTTGTAGAACGTCCGCCGGCTCACGCCGCTGATCCGCGCCGCCTGAGTGCGGTTGCCCTTGCAGCGTTCGAGCGCCCAGAGCAGATACCGTCGCTCGGCGTCTCGTCGGGCGTCGCCAAGCGAGGGCAGCGAAGAAGAGCCCTCCCTCCCCGAGAGGCGCCTGGAATCCGTGTGGTGTTTCGTGGGCGCGTCCCGCACGCTCTGCGCCGACGCCGAGCCTGAGAGCGTCGAGGTGAGAGGTGCGCGGGCGAGCTCTCGTCGGACGTCGACCGCGCCGATCGTCGCCTCACAGGCGAGCACGACCAGGCGCTCGATGAAGTTTCGCAACTCGCGGACGTTTCCCGGCCACGGTTGCGCGTGTAAGAGCGCCATCGCCTCGTCATCGATCGTTAGGGAGCGCTCGTATTCGGCGCCGAAGAGCGCGACGAAGTGCTCGACCAAGCGCACGATGTCGTCGGCACGATCGCGCAGCGGGGGTAGCCAGATCGGCAGCACGTCGAGACGATAGAGCAGGTCGCGCCGGAAGAGGCCGCTGCGACAGCGGGTGTCGAGGTCTTGATGGGTCGCGGTGATCACCCGCACATCGACCTCGATCGTCTCGCTGCCGCCGATGCGCTCGAAACAGCGCTCTTGCAGCACGCGCAACAAGCGCACTTGCACCGCCTCCGAGATGTCGCCGATCTCGTCGAGGAAGATCGTACCGCCGTGGGCGAGCTCGAAGCGACCCTGCCGGCGAGCCACGGCGCCGGTAAAAGCTCCCCGCTCGTGACCAAAGAGCTCGTCTTCGATCAGCGAGTCCGGGAGGGCGGCGCAGTGCAGCTTGACCAGCGGGCCGGCCGCGCGCGCGCTGCGCTGGTGGATCGCCTCGACCACGCGCTCCTTGCCGGTGCCGCTCTCGCCCCGCACCAGCACGTTGGCGTTGGAGGACGCCGCGCGGTCGATCAGCTGGTAGACCTCGCGCATCGCCGGAGACTCGCCGATCAGGCCGTTGTCGAGGACGAGGTCGGGTGGTTGATCGGCCTGCGGCGCCGACGACAGCGCAGCTTTGCGCAGCTCGAAGAGGACCTGCTCGCGCTCGAAGGGCTTGAGCAGGAAGCTCGCCGCGCCAAGGCGCATCGCCTCCACAGCGGTGGCGACCGTGCCATGGGCCGTCAGCATCAGCACCGGTAGCGCCGGCCAGCGGCGGCGCAGCTCAGCCAGCAGCTCCATGCCATCCATCTGCGGCATCCGCAGGTCGGTGATCACGACGTCGAAGGGGCGCGTCTCGAGCACCTCCAACGCGCGGCGCCCCGAGAGGACATGCTCGGCCTCGAGCTTGTCTTGGCGCAGCATCGCCTTGAGCACACAACCTAGCGGCTTGTCGTCGTCGACGATCAGCACGCTTGGCTGGATGTCTTCTGAGGGCTTGCGATCTCCTACGGCGGGCATCGTCTAGCAGGGTACCGTGTTGACCGCGCCGAAAAAAGGCCCGCTCGCAGCCTGTTAGTAGCTGGCGGGTACCAGCAGCTGAACAGAGCGCTCCTCACCCCAGCGCAGCTCACCGCCATGGGCTTCGGCCACCTGTCGCGCCACGCCGAAGCCAAAGCTCTTCGCCCCTTCGCCCAGATCGGAGATCTCGACGATGATCGCCGGAGTCAACGGGTCGAGCTGACCGTGCCGTGCGGTGATGGAGAGCACCTCGGTCTCGGGGCCAGCGTCGTTGATCGCCGCATACACGAGCTCCTCGACGGCTTGGCCGAGCTGCTGAGGATCGGCGACGATCCTGAGTAGGGGCTCGACGCAGAACTCGACTCGCAGGTCTGCGCGCTGCAAGGCGTCGGCGAGGCGACGGTCGACGATCTCCTCCAAGAGCTGGTCGAGGTCGAGGGGGAGCTGACGCAGCTCGGCGCCGAGGCGGCGGTAACGCTCCACCACCGCGTCGATACGCCCGACCTGTTCGTCGATCAGCGTGAAGAACGCCTCGGGCTGATCATCAGCGTGGGTGGGCCGCGCCTGTCGCAGCACGTCGTTGGCGGTCTTGATCGCGGCCAACGGGTTTCGCAGCTCGTGGGCGAGCTCCGTGGCGAGATCGTCGAGCAAGAGCCGGCGCTCGTAAGTCCAGCGCTGGCTCCGGCGACGGCGCAGCGCCTCGGCGGCGGCGAAGAGCAACGCCGCGGTGATCACCGAGCCTCCGACGAGGGCCAACGCCACGTTCGTCGCCGCCCAGCGAGCCACGGCGAGGTAGCCCGATAGGGCGAGCAAGGTCAGGCCGAGGGCGTAGCCGAGGGAGCGCGCGAGGTCATCTCTGCGCGGGCTGCGCAGCTCGAGCACCACCAGCGAGACCAAGAGGGCCATCGACATCGCGCCGAGCTGGCCCAGCGCCGGCAGCGGAAGAAAATCGTCCCAAGACTCGGTCGAGCCGAAGAGCCCGCCGAGACCGAGGGCCGCGAGAAGCAGGCGACAGCGCATGCGCTCAATCTCGCGGACCTGGCGCCGCAGGTGGATCACGAGCAGGGCCCCCATCAGCAGCACCTCCGGGACCATCAGCGCCAAGAAGACGACACCCTGGCTCCTAGAGGCGACCCAACGCCCCGCGGAGGTCGATCCGAGCAGCGCAGCGATAGAGGTCAGCCCAAGACCGAGGCCAGCGCCATAGGCAACCAGGGCGATCCAGCGCAGCCTCGACATGCGACCGAGGTAGACCAGCACGACGTGGAGCGCGAGCGGCGGTGTCAGCGGTGAGGCGGCGTTGTCGATCCAACGCCACTCTTCGCCGCCGCCGAGGGCGAGCACGAGCATGGCGAAGTTCCAGACGAACATGTCGAGGGCGAGCAGCGCGACCGGGAGGCGCAGCGGCCCCTGGCGACCACGCGCCAGCACGACCACGACGAGCAAGAGCAAGCCCGCACATGCCGCAAAGGAGATGAGATGAGAGGCACCCATTGGCTTACGCTGGTGTCGCCAATCGCATATGACGTCCTGCCTGCCACCCCCCCAAAAGGCCCCGGCTCATGCGTCAACTCGGCGTGGGTAGACGCAACGAGCCCGGACCCAGGGCAAGAATCGCCGCGAGGAAAGGAGCGCCTGGGTCCGGGCCTTTTGTCGCTGTCGATGCACGACCGAAAACGACACCCTATGCTCCCCAGCTCACCCCCCGGGGGTTAGCCGTTGATCGTATTCGACAGGCTTTTTGCCAGCAAGATGCGCGCCATCCCCTGGATGCCGACACGAGTGGATTGATTCCAGCAGATGGGCCAAACAGTCCCGCAAGCTGTACAGGTGACTGTGCAGGCTACTGCACAGCTGTGCAGGCTACTGCACAGCTGGGTGTGAAGGTTGCTGCACGATCACGCTCGGGTTCTTGCGCCGTAGGTTCCTAAGAGCACCCCGACAACTGAGGGACCAAGCCGGGTGCCGAGCTGCCGAGCCGATTGCATCGCCGAAGACACGAGCCATACGGGTGGTACGGCGAACTCTCTGAGGGCTCGAAAGCAGCCGGCCGTGCTGTGCCCGGCGACGGGAGGAAGGTGTGGGGGTGCTCCTAAACGACTATGCCCAGTCGGGCCAGGGTCCGAGCGTGGGGCGACTGGGGCGGCGCTCGGGATCCCGGTTGAGGAGCACGACCACCGAGCGTGGGGAGACGATGTAGCTCGCCTCCTCGATCAGCACCTCGCACTCGGGCTCGGCGAGGTCATCAGGGTCATCAAGGGCGGTGTCGAGAGCCCTGTACCAATCGCGCTTGGGCAGCCGAGGCAGCTCGAAGGTCAGCGGCTCGATGTACATGTTGATCATCACGTGAAGGTCGGACTCGTGATTGTCGGCGCCGAGGGTGAAGGCCACCGCGCGAGCGAAGCCATTGTCGAGGCCCGGATCGCCGAGCCTCAGCCCATGCCAGGCGATCTGCGGCAGGCCACGGGCGTTCGTTCGCTCCCGATCGAGCCAGCGCGACTTGCGCAGGCAGGTGTGGCGCTTGCGAAAGGCGATCATGCCCTTGGTGAAGCGGAAGATGTCGGCGTGGCGCGTCGGGTCGCGCCAGTCGAACCAGCCGAGCTCGTTGTCCTGGCAGTAGGCGTTGTTGTTGCCCTGCTGCGTGCGCCGGCACTCGTCGCCATAGAGCAGCATCGGCACGCCCTGGCTGAGCAGGAGCAGCGCGAGAGCGTTCTTGATCTGCTGACGCCGCAGCTTCTGCACGGCGGGATCGTCGGTCTCACCCTCGTGGCCACAGTTGAAGCTGATGTTGTCGCCGTGGCCGTCGCGGTTGTTCTCGCCGTTCGCCTGGTTGTATTTGCCTTGATAGCTGTAGAGGTCGTTGAGGGTGAAGCCGTCGTGGGCGGTGATGAAGTTGATGCTGCTGGTCGGCAGCCGCCCGTCGGTGCCATAGAGATCGGGGCTGCCGGTGATCCGCCGCGCCAGCCGCCCGACGACGCCGTCGTCGCCGCGCAGAAAGCGCCGGAGATCGTCACGAAAGAGGCCGTTCCACTCCTTCCAACGGTGACCCGGAAAGTAACCGACCTGATAGAGCCCGGCGGCGTCCCAAGCCTCGGCGATGATCTTCGTTCGCAGCATGGTTCGGGAGAACTCGATCGCCCAGAGCACCGGCGCGTGATACATCGCCTCGCCGCTCTCGCCGCGGGCCAGGGCGCTGGCGAGGTCGAAGCGGAAGCCGTCGACGTGCATGTCGTGAACCCACCACTCGAGGCAGCTCACGATGAACTGGGTGACGAAGGGGTGGTTGCTGTTGATCGTATTGCCGCAGCCGGTGAAGTCCTTATAGCGGCTCTTGTCATCGGGCTCGAGGTGATAGAAGAACTCGTTGCAGAAGCCGCGGAAGTTGATCGTCGGCCCGTCGGCCCCGGCCTCGGCGGTGTGGTTGAACACGACGTCGAGGATCACGGCGATGCCGGCGCGATGGAGCGCCTTGACCATGTCGCGAAACTCTTCGAGGTGGGTCCCCTGCTCCGGGGTCTTGCAGTAGTCGGGGTGTGGTGAGAAGAAGCTCACCGTGTTGTAGCCCCAAAAGTTGGTCCCCGTGGGGCAGCTGTCGGGCACCGACTGCGGGTCGAAGGCCATCACCGGCAGCAGCTCGACGGCGTTGACGCCGAGCTCTTTGAGGTAGGGGATCTTCTCGATCACGCCCGCGAAGGTCCCGGGGTGCTGCACCCCGCTCGAGGGGTCTTTGGTGAAGCCGCCGACGTGCATCTCGTAGATCACGAGATCCTCATCGGCGATCACCATCGGTCGGTCTCCCTCCCAGTCGTAGCGGGTGTCGACGACCAGCCCGCGCATCGACGAGCCCACGTTATCTTCACCCTCGCGCATCGCGGCGTGCTTGTCCCAGCGGCTGTGGGTCTGGGCCAGCGTCCAGGGGTCGATCAGCACCTTCGCCGGGTCGTAGCGATACCCCTGGCCGTGGCGATCGCGGGGCCCGTCGACGCGAAAGGCGTAGGCGACGCCGGGCTTCAGCCCCTGCACGAAGACGTGCCAGAAGAAAAACGATCGGTTGCGCTCAGCGTCGAGGCGGATCGTCTGGAAGGGCTTGGCGCTGTCGGCGCCCTTGAAGAGCAGCAGCTCGACCCAGCTGGCCTCATGGGAAAAGATCGAGAAGTTGACGCCACCGACCCTCGGCGTCGCCCCCGGCGGAAAGGGCTCCCCGGGCTCGACCCGATACTGGCCCTTGCCGTCAGTGTGCTCCTCGTCGGTGGCGTACTCATTGGTAGGCTGCCTGACCAAGCCGTACTCACCCGCCGACGCTCGCCCACCACCAGCAGGCCGGCCCTCGCGCTCGTCGTCCCGCATGAGGTCTCTCCGCTTTGCCAAACGCGCACCGAGCCTACCACGAAAGGGGGTCGTTCTATCGGGCGGGATCGTCGTTCTCTCGAGCGGGATCGTCGTTCTCTCGAGCGGGATCTAGAGCGCTGACCAACTTACCTCCCGTCGCCGCGCTGGTCTGCGAAATCACAGCGGTTGTTGCTCGTCGGTTGCTTGCTACCAGCAGGCGCCCTTCCCTTGACCTCGTCGAGGAGCTGATAGCAGCGCTCGAGCAGGTCGAAGCTCTTATGGACCCAGGCCGACCCCCAGTAGAAGTTGCAGCTCGTCTCAGCCGCCAGCAGCGTATCGTAGGCCTCGTGGAGCGTCTGCTGGACCACGTCGGCCTCGCCGACGCGATCCCGCGCCTCGTGGAAGGCGTGGCTGAGGCGGTGGTAGTAGGCGCTGGCGTTGTTGATCTCGTCGAAGCCGCGCTTTTGCAGCAGCGAGCCGGTCCACTGCATGAAATCGCCACCCCAATGGTGGTCCGTGTTCCAGGCGCCGGGGTGGAGGTCGACCTCTTCGCCGGGGCCGTGTCGATCGAGGTACTCGTTGATCGAGATCAAGCTGTGGTGCAGCTCGCCGGCGCGCTGCTTGTCGCAGAGGGGCCGGTAGAGGTGCCCCCAGAAGCTGGCGTCGATGTTCGGGTTGCGAAACCAGCCGCCGTTCTCGCCGTCAGACCAGGTGGTGACCAGCGCCGGGAAGTCGCAGTGCCTGGTGCGCTCCTTGATCTCGTTTTCGAGCCACCAAGGGCTGGTGCCCGAGGATTGGGCGTTGGAGAGCTCGCGGTCGAGCGGGACGACCACGATCTCGTCGTCGCCATAGCGCGCCACGTGGGGGCGGTAGCGGATCTCTTCCCAGCGCATCTCCCGGCGGGGCTTGATGTACCAGCAGTCGACGATCACGTAGCGGTAGCCCATGCGCTTCAGCGTCGGGATCATCTCCTGGCAGAAGGCGATCTCTGGCGGACAGAAGCCAGGAAACCAGTCGCGACCGAGGAGCTTCTTGCCCAGGCCATGCCACCACCCCGCCTGCGCGTCCCAGTCGGCCTCCGGCGTCAGCGGAAAGACCGGGTGGTAGAGGCCGCTGCCTAGAAACTCGATGTTCTGGCAAGCCTGATAGCGGGCGAGCATCTCGGAGACGTCGACCACGTCATGGAACGTCTCGGCGATTGCCGGATCCTCGAGCTGCTTGAGCAGCGTGCCCGAGAACATCAGCATCAGCCGCGCGACGTCCTCGTAGCCCTCGAGCATCCGAGTCACGCGGTCATAGCACCAGAGGATCTGTTTGACCTCATGGCGCTCTTCGGAGTTGTGGAGGGTCAGCAGGTTGCCGGGGGGCTGGTGCATCGACAGGCCGATAGCCTGATAGACCTCGGGCATGGGATACCGCCTTTCTGCCGTGCGGACCCGGCGCGTAGGAGGCCCGGGTCACGATCGTGTAACGTTCTGCCTGGTTGTATCACGCGCGGTCGGCCGCGAGCACCTGATCGCCGATCAGGCCCCAAGAAAAGGCCTGCTCCCCTGCGCGTGGTCGCACGACGTCGTCAGCGCCGAGGACGCTCAGATCGGGGTCGGTGAAGGCCGCGTCAGAGGTTGCCGTGCTCAGGGTGCGTTCCATGATACGGCAGCGAGGTGCGGATCAGCTGGAGCTGGAGCTCGAAGAGGTGACGTCGCTACCCGCCGCTACCGGAGGCGGCGGCCTTCTGACCCTTGCCGGTGAGCATCAGCAAGGACTTCATCACCGTCGAGAGGGTCAGCAGCAGCTCTTTGTCACCCTTATGCAGCAGGTAATTGCATTGGCGCAGGATCTCAAGCTGCTTTTGCGAGTAGGGCTCGGGGGTGTTGGGTCGGCGGCCACGCCCAACAAAGGCGTGCTCCAAGATACAGCGCCCAGAGAGGCTAACGGGGCACCGGTCGCCCTGCTCGAGGACACGCTCCGAGTCGAAGAACGACGTCACAGGCACGCTGAGCACGCCGGAGAGCTTGGTTAGGGTGCGGACGGAGGGCGTGATGCGGCCATTCTCGAGGCGTGAGAGGTACGAGACCGCGAGCCCGGTCTGCTCGGAGATCTCGCGCTGGGTTTTCTTCGTCTTCAGACGGAGCTGACGAATGCGCCGGCCCACACTCATGGGTCTTCCCTCATAAATGCGATCTTGCCCACATCATCCGGGTTTTTCTCTTTTTGTCAACGAAAAGGTATAAAGATATTGAGCTTTTGTGTAAACAGGGAGCGGCGAGGTCTTGTATTGGTTGGGCTCAAGAGCTTCCCCACACATTCGGGACCGAGCCGGGTGCTGAGCTGCCGCGCTGATTTCGTAGCCGAAAAAACGAGCCATACGGGCGGTACGGCGAGCGTTCTGAGCGTGACGACGTGACGCGAGCGCCAACGACGAAGCCGAGGGCCACCAACGATGGCAGCGCGCTCATGGCCAGAGCTCCAGGCCGAGCTCGAAGGTCAAAGGCAGGGTGAAGCGCCTGGCCTCGAGGGTCGTCCCCGGCGGTGGCGGACGAAGCGGCGCGTGAACCGTGTAGCTGGCGACGACCTCGAGCTGGAGAAAGATCGGCGGGATGATGTACCAGCGCAGCCCCACGCCACCAAAGACAGCGACCGCCGTCCGCCGGTCGTCGTCGTCGTTGTTGAAGACCGTGACGCCACCGCCTACGAGGTAGGGGGAGAGCCGCGGGTAGCGGATCATCAGCCAGCGCAGCTGCAGCCCGAGGCGTATCGCCGGATAGCCGAGCGCCAGCTGCGCTTCGACGTCGCCCCAGCGCAGCGCGAACCCGGCCGTGCCGCCGAAGCTCTCGTCGACCCGCAGCGCGTCTGCGGCGATACCCAGAGTAAAGAGGGTCGCGTAGCGCGCGCGCGGTCTGAGCGGAGGCGGGGGCGGGGGCTGGACCGGGCTGGGATCGGCGCTGCCCAGCTTACCGGCGAAGGCCCGTGGGCGCAGCTTCAGCACCGCGGTCGCGGCGGCGGCGCGCACCCGGGCGTCGTGGTCGATCTGAGCTCGCACCAAAAGCGCCGGCACCGCGACGCGGGCGCGCATGCGGTGGAGCGCCTTCACCGCGGCGAGCCGCACGTCGGCCTCGTCGTCGTCGAGCATCGCCATCAGCTTGGGGATCGTCTGCCGCAGCCCACGGGCGGCGACCTCGGCGGCGGCCGCCGCGCGCTTGGCCGGATCGACCGCTGAGAGCGCTTCGACGTCGCTGTCGGCGCGCGCATCAGAGGCGCCGACAGTCAGGATCGCTGCGATGAGGGGGAGCGCTTGAAGCCGCACCGCTCGAACGTAACAGAGCCAGAGGTGCGGGAGAAGAGAGCTGTTCGAACGTTGGGCGCGAGAGCGCTGATCCGCTTACCGGACCGAGCTGCGCGACGGACGCGACATCACGGCGTAGGAGCGAACAGGGCGCCTGCTGGTCGCACGCAACCGACGAGCGACAACCGCCGTGATGTTGCAGACCCGCGCGGCGACGAGAGGGACGTGGGTCAGCGCTCTAGACGAACTCTTCGACCGTCGTGCGCTGGGAGTCGGTGTGCCTGATCAGCTGCTAGGGGTGTCGCCAGAGGCGACCAGCCGCGGCTCGCTGCGTGCGTTTTCGCGTGCCCGCTGCAGCAGGATCAAGGAGCGGACCACACGCTCGAGGGCCATCAGCACCTCGGGCTCGCCATGCTGTAGGAGATCGTTGCATTGCTGCAGCACCGCCAGCTGCTCGGCGTTGTAGGTCTCCTCTTCGGGCGGCGGGGTGAGCCGGCTGATGTAGCGATGCTCGAGGATGCACTGGCCGGAGAGCGACACGGGGCAGCTCTCCCCGGAGCCTTGCTCCGAGTCACCATCGAAGAGCGCGCTCACGGGCACCTCGAGGGCGTCGGCGATCTTGCGGAGGGTTCGCACCGAAGGGGTGATCCGGTCGTTTTCGAGCCGGGAGAGATAGGAGACCGTCAGCCCCGAGCGCTCAGCGACTTCACGCTGAGTCATCTGCGCCTGATGGCGCAGCTCACGAACCTTTTTGCCGACCTTCTGATCCGTCACTTGAAAATCATTGTCCTATTTTGCCCAAAACGGCAACTGCTTTCGGGCTGAAAGGCAGGTTGAAGAGCCAAGGCGAGGCCGCGCGAGGGCGAGCTATGGCGCCCGCTGGTCAACTCTACGGGTTCGGAAGGAATGGGAAGGCGAGCGAAAAGGAAGCAAGGAGACGGGCGCAGCAGCAGAGGGGCGTGGAGCTCAGTCCCAGGTCACCTGGAGCTGGTACTCGCTTAAGGAAGCCCAGCCACGGACCATCACGTAGAGGGTGTCGCCGCTGATCGTCTTATGGGTGCAGGTCTCGTTGGACCCGTATTTGTACGGGCGACACTTATAGGTGCGCTTCTCCGGGCGGGCGAGGAAGTTGGTGTAGAGGTCGGCGTCGTTGGTGCCGGTGAGCTTGACCTCGATGTTACGAGCGGTCGGCCCCACGGGGATCTCATAGAGGACCTCTTCTTTGGCGCTGACGGTGCCCTCGGCCTTGAAGCTCTTGTCGGTCGGATCCTCGATCGGGTCGACCTTGCAGCTGAGGCTCTTCGGCACGCAGGCCATGCCTTTGAGGTAGCCATAGGTATAGCTACCGAACTTGCGGCAGACCTGACCCTCGCCGCAGCCGCTGTCATGGACGCACTCGGTGGCGCAGACCTTCTCGTCGTCGTTCAGCCGCACACAGACGTTGCCCGCGGCGCCGCAGTCAGCGTCCTTCGTACAGGGCTGACAGGACTTCGAGGCGTCGCCCAGCGGGTTGAGCGTCGGGTTGTCGTCGATGCCGTGGATCCCATACATCGTATAGAACGAGTGCTTCCACGAGGGCAGCGTGGTCGAGCTGTTGAGCTTGCTCATCAGCTTGCCGTAGGTCATCGCGGTGACCTTGCCACGGCGATCGCCGGCGAAGGCCATGATGATGTCTTTGGTGTCGTCGAGGTCGGCCGAGTTGGAGAAGCTCGTCGTGGTGATCACGTCGGCGTTGTGCAAGCCCAGCTTGTTGGGGTTTTCCTTGAACGCCTGGCCGACGTGGTAGGTGTCGCAGCCTGAGATGACGAAGAGCTGGCTCTTGTCTTCAGGCAGCGACATCGTCTTGATCTCTGGCGGATCGAGATCGCCGGCGGCGGTCTTGTACCAGGAGGCGAGCGCGTAGGCGTAGCCGTAGCCGCTGTGGCCGCTGAAGATGATCACGTCGTTGTTCTGCATCGCGTTGACGAGGTCTTTTTTCAGGTTGCCCGCGCCATGGGAGGTGGTCGGGTTGGCGTTGGCCTCCTTGTTCTCGTCGGCGTCATCGGACCATTTGTAGTCGTCGCAGGCGCGCTTTTTGTAACTCTCATCCTTGTCGACCTCCTGCGACCAGGTGCCCCAGGGGCCAGCCTCGTCCCAGCCCACGCAGGGGTCGGGACGGAAGAAGGAGACCTTCACATCGACCTTCTTGCCGTTGATCGTGACCTCCTTGGTCAGCGGACCGGAGATGCGGCTGTACTGCTCGTAGCTGGCGGCCGGCGACGTGAACTTCATCGTCTGGGTCAGCCAGGTGTAGAAGTTCTTGGCGTGATAGATGTCGTAGCGGGCGTGGTAGTCCCAGCCGAAGTGCACGCTGATGTCGAGCACACCGTCGGCGATCATCGTGTTCAGGTCGACGTAGGCGTCACGCGAGGCCTCGATCGGCTCGAGGGTCGCCGACAGCTCCTCGATCTCACAGCTGCAGCTCTCGGGGCTCCAGTCACCAGGGCTGTAGCCCGAGTGGGAGAAGCTGGTCAGCCGGCTGTTGGTGAGCTTGGCCATCTTCAGCTTGAAGCTCGTCTCGCCAGCGGTGAGGCCCTGGTCCTCTTGGATCAGCCTGGCCAGCTCCTTGGTGCCGCCGATCTGGATCTTGAAGCTGTAGGTGAACGTCAGCTCGTCTTCCGGATCGACGCGGAGGCTGTCGGACTCGTAGGAGCCGTCGAGCACCATCGCCCGCAGGCCGCCGTAGTCGCTCTCCTCGTCGTGGCTGGATTTATCGATCAGGTAGACATGAAGAAACCAGGCGATCTGCTTGGTCTTGCCTTCCATGATCTTACGGGCACGAGCCTCACGCTTCTCGAAGGACTTGCCCTTGTAACTGTCGGCCAGCCGGATCGTGGGGGTCGCGGAGACGTAATACTCCTGGGCGACGTTGGAGAAGAAGTTGTCTTCTTTCCCCGCTGGCGCGATCAGGTTCTCATCCGCGTCGGCCGTCTCATGAGCCGCGCAGCCGCCGAGGGCGAGCGCGGAGCCGAGGCATCCGAGGGTGAGTAGCTTGGTGATGCGTCGAAACATAGGTCCTCCCGTTCGACGTGCGGATCCTCCACACATCAGCGACAGCGTCACATGCAAGTGACGATCCATGGGAGAAGAGACCCCATAAGTGCGCAAACAATTGAAATTATTGGTCTTTTTTTCATTCTGGGTTCGCCTCGGACGGCGTCGATGGCTTGTCGGGCATCTACCTACGCCTCATCGCTATCCCTACCTAGTGGGTCTGTGTCGCCGTTCCCTCATGGTTTCGGAGGTTTGACGCCGTATGACAAACGCGTCAGGAGTGGCTTGGGGACTGACCACCTCTCCGGCTCTCGGAGCTTGTCTTGGTGTGTTGGCGTCTCTCGTTGCGGCGCAGCGCCTTTGGGGATGGGATCATTGGCCGCATCGAGCAAGGTCAGCTCGCGCTCAGCAGCACCTTGCCGAAGGATCGACGGCTCTGAAGATAGCGATGCGCCTCGGCCGCCTCCGCCAACGGAAACACGCGGTCGACCACGGGCGCCAGGGTGCCATCGACGACCAGCTCGAGCACCTGCGCCAACATCGCCTTTAGCCGCGCCGTCTCATGCCAGAGGTGACCGAGGTTGACGCCGACGACGCCTCGGTTGTCGTTGAGCAGCGGGATCGTCTTGAAGCGTGGGATCGCCAGCACCTGACGCAGGGCGCGCGTGATGCTGCGCTTCTCGCCGCCGGCCATGCTCGACATGCCGAACATGAACAGCCGGCCCATCGAGGCGAGGCAGCGGTAGCTCTTGGCGAACGACGCGCCGCCGACGGCGTCGAGGGCGATCTGCACCCCCGCGCCGTCGGTGATGCGCTGGACCTCTCGCTCGAAGTCTTGGGTGCGGTAGTCGACGCAGTGGGCCACGCCGGCCTCCCGCAGGCGCTCATGCTTCGCGGCGCTGGCGGTGCCGATCACCTCGGCGCCACGCCAGCGGCAGAGCTGCAGCGCCGCCTGCCCGACGCCGCCGGCGACGGCGTGGACGAGCACCCGATCGCCGCGGGCGACGTTGCCAAGGTGGATCAGCATCAGCCAGGCCGTGAGGTAGTTTACCGGCAGGGCGGCGGCGGTCTCGAGCTCAACCGCCTCGGGCAGCAGGCTGACCTGCTCGCTGGGGACGACCACTATGTCGCTGTGGCCGCCGAAGCGGGTCAGGGCGACAACGCGATCACCCTCGGTGAAGCCCTCGACTCCAGCGCCGAGGGCGTCGACCGTGCCCGAGACCTCATAGCCAACCACCGCTGGTAGCGGTGGTGCGTCCTGGTAGAGCCCCATCCGCGCCATCAGGTCGGCGAAGTTCAGCCCGGTGTGGGAGACGCGGATCCGCAGCTCAGAGGCGCTCGGCTGCGGATCGTCGGCCTCCCGGAGCTCGAGCACCTCGGGGCCGCCGCGGCGTGTAATCCAGACCTGTCGCATGACCCTAGAGCCCGCGCTCGAGCAGCGCGCGGGCGATCAGCGGCCAGCCCACGGTGGCGTCGAGGAGCACCTCGGCGAAGCGCCCGCCCTCGCCCCGCGGCACGAACTTGCCCCAGCTCACGCCCTCTGAATAGGTGCAGCCCGAGAGGTGGCCGTAGTGCACTGGATCGGGGCAGATCCGCACGCCGTAGGTGTAGCGCGTCTTGGGCTTCTCGATGCCAAGGCGCACGTTGCGCACGTCGACGAAGGGGCCGACCTGCTGCGCCCAGTTGCGCGGCACGCCGCCACCGATGGTGAAGATGCCGAGCTTCTTGCCGTCTGCGAGGGCGCCCTCGCAGAGCCGGCGGAACTGGGTCAGGTCGCGAAAGCCGTCGTAGCTCAGTGGCGCCCTGTCCTTGCGACGCATCATCGTGGCGTGGACCGCGAAGTCGAGGCCGAGCTCTGAGTCGGTGAAGGCCGGGATGATCACCGTGGCGCCCTTCCGGGCGGCCACCTGCAGCACCCCCTCACCGCCGAGGTGCTCGCCGAGGTAGCTCAAGAGCTCGTAGGTCCCCAGCGGCTCGTCACGCTCCTCCACGAGACGGTCAAGCACCTCGCGCACGCGCTGCTCGAGGGCGTCGAGGTTAGCCTCGGGCTCGAGGACGTCGTAGACTCGGTTGAGCCGCATATCGAGGTACTGCTCGTCGGAGATCGAGGGCTTGACCTTGTAGTGCTTCATCCCCAGGTCTTCGACCAGCCCATGGCCGACGAGCGCGCCGGTGGAGACGATGCACTGCACCCAATCGCGCTCGAGCATCATCATGATCAGCCGGTTCATCCCAGCCATCGTCATCGCCCCCGAGAGGGTCAGCACGACGAAGCAATCGTCTCGGATCATCGCCTCGGTGACGTCGACGGCCTCGCCCAGGGTCCGGCCGGTGAAGGCCGTCTTCGCCATCTGCGCCAGCAGATCGTCGGTGCTCGTCGCCGCGTCGACGCAGAGCGCATCCATCGGCTCGAGCCCTAGCTCGGCCGCCTTCTTCTCGAGATCGCTCATCGGGTACTCCGCTCGGTCAGGGCCAGAGCGGGCATTGTGCCAGAGAAATAGGGCCCACCTCTAACCGAACCACCCTTTTTTCTTCGTCTCTTTTTTCGGCGTGACGTCGTCGAGGGCCTCTTTGTAGAGCTTGTTCAGGTTGACGTTGACGGCCTGGTCTTCCCAGTCGCCGCCTTCCTCGCCGTCGGGGATGTCGATCTCGCAGGAGGGGTGCTCGGCGACGTCGTGGCGCGCGGCGCCGGCGGTGGGGAGATCGGCGAAGGGGTCGGTGTACTCGTCGGAGCGACCAGGCGTCGCCTGCGGCGCCGGCTCAGGCTCGGGCACGGTCTGCTGCGGAGCCGTGGGCCGGATGCCGCGGCTCGCAGGCGCCCGGCCCCAGTCTACGGGCCCGCTGGCGGAGTTCGCGCCGTCGCTGGTGGAGCCGACCTGGCGCTGAGCGCTGGTGGGCTTCTGCAGCGGCTTGGAGTCCGTCAGCGTGAAGGGCCCGGTGGTGTCGAGGTGTTGTGCCTGCTGCCCGGCCACGGGCCGAGCGCCGGTCGCCAGCGTGCCCACGATACCTCCTGTGCCTCCCGTGGTGCCAACCTCGACCTCGGCCACGACCAACGGCCGCGCGTTGGCGCTCATCTCGGGTTCGGTGGTCTCCCCGCGGAGCGTGCGGCGCACATAGCTGCGCAGCAGCGTCGCCGAGTGGGGTGTCAGCTGGGTGAACTGTACGCCCCAGGCGTAGCGCCCCATGAACTCGCCCTCGCGGGCGAGCACGGCGTTGGCGATGATCCACTCGGGCAGGCCGGCGACGCCGAGGTTGACCCGCAGCCCCAGCCCCGCGCGGGCTCGCGCTGGCGGGAGCAGCAGCACGCCGCTCTCCGAGAGGTTATAGGCCACGCAGTCGAGCTTGCGGTCCGACGCATACACGATCGCCCTGGCCTGTAGCCCGATCCGCTGATGCCGCCGTCGCTCCAAACCCGAATACATGACGCGCATTATACCCGCGACGGCGTCGTTCGGCAGACGAACAAAGCGACGAGCAACCGACGAGCGACAACCGGCGTGATTTCACAGCCCAGCGCGGCTGACGGGAGGGTGGCTGGTCAGCGCTCTAGAGCGCTGATCAGCTTACCGGACCGAGCTGCGCGAAGGATGCGGAATCACGGCGTAGGAGCGAGGAGGGCGCCTGCTGGTAGCCGGCGACGGGAGGTAAGTTGGTCAGCGCTCTAGAGGTCGAAGCCGTAGCCGAGACCGAGCGCGAGGATGTGGGCGGTGGCGGAGCGGGTGCCGACGATTGGCGCGCTCTCGGAGGTGGCGTCGTTGGCGGTGATCAAGAACTGGTAGGCCAGATCTGCCTGCACGCCATAGAGGCGGTAGCCCACACCAAGGGTGACCCAGTAGCGGTCGGTGTCGGGCAGCTCTGGGCTGACGGTGTCGTCGGGGACTGGCGACTGGTCGTAGATGAAGCCCAGCCGGACGGGCAGGTTGTCGTCGAGGATCTGGTATTCGGTGCCGATGCGCAGCTGGAAGGTGTTGGACCAGTCTTTGCGCTCCGAGCTCGAGAGCTGCGGGGTGTCGACGAAGTCGACGTTGAGCTCGTTGTAGGAGCTCCAGGTCACGATGTCGACGTTTAGCCCGACGACCAGCCGCTCCATCGGGAAGGCCGTGATCCCGAAAGAGATCGTATGGGGCATGGTGATCGGCGCCTCCACCCTGCCGTCGATCAGCGTCGAGCGCAGCCCCGCGGGGAGGTCTGGTGAGCCGTTCTGGGTGAACGCGGCGTTGCCGCTGAAGGTGAACGTCATCGCGCTCTTGTAGGCCACGCCGACGTTGAGCAGCCCTGGGATCACCTTGACCAGCAGGCCAGCGGTGGCGCCAAAGCCGATGTCGTCGCCGGCGACCTCGACGTCGATGTCGTCGGCGCGGGCGGCCGAGAGCGTCACCGCACGCTTGAGAGACACGGCGCCGATACCGACGACGAAGCCCGCCCCGATGTAGATCCGATCGTGGAGCTTCACCGCCGCCGAGAGGTTCAGAGAGACCGTCTGGAGCTCGATCTCCTGGACGATGTGGCGACCCCACCAGGGGATACGGGTGTTCTTGTTGTCGTAGCTCTTGGCCCACTCGACGCCGAGCCCGAAGGGCACGTAGGTGCCAAGGCCGACCGCGACCCGCTCGTGGAGCCGGTAGTTGAGGTAGACCGAGGGGATGGTGAAGATGTTCTGCTCCCCGTCGACGGTGATCGGCGTGTTGGTCCCGGGCACGGTGGTGTCGTAGGTGAAGTTGGGCAGGACCAGCGTGACGTTGCCCTCCACCGAGAGCCCCCGCTGCAGCGCGAGCCCCGCGGGGTTGAAAAAGAGCGCCGAGGGCGTGTCAGCCAGGCCGGTGTAAGCGCCCCCCATGCCGAGCGCGCGGGTGCCCGCTTCGTAGAGCCCGAAGCCAGCGGCGTGGCCCAGGGTCGGCGCGAGGAGCAGCCCGGCGAGCAGCGCCGTTGTCGCCAGCCGGCCCATCGAACGTCGTCGTTGCGTCGTCATCGTCATTCCCTCGTGCGGCATCAGTTGCACTGGCCGGTGGTGGTGTTGGGCGTGCAGACGCTGCCATGAAGGAGGAACGTCAACGCTTGGGCCTGAGCAGCGTCGGTGTGGGCGGCGTCCGGAGCCGAGGGCGAAAAGAGGAAGCCATGACCCGCGTCCGGGTAGAGCGTGTCGGTGGTGTCGACGCCCATCCACCTGGCGAGGTCCTGGCCCAGGTTGACCGGAATCACCCGATCCTTGCCCGCCAGCTGCACGATCACCTCCTTGGCCGTCACCCTGACCTCGCTCCCCGCGGCGGCGCTGGCGACCTCGTCTTTGAGCTGCTTGGTTTTGACAAAGGTGGCGAAGTTGGAGGGATCGGCGGGATCGACGATCCACTGCAGCGTATGAAAGAGCTGCAGCGCGCCGGCGCTGTCGAGGGGGCAGCTGGTGGCGCTGGCCTCGCAGAGCCCGCGGCCCTTGAGCAGCGCGTCGAGGGCGGCGCGGAAGCTCGGCGTCGGTGAGGTCTCGAAGATCTTGACGATCGGCCCGCCGGGGACGTTGAGCACGGCGCGCTTGATCGTGCTGTCGGTGGCCAAGACGGGGGTGCTGAGGATCGAGCCGAGGGACTGGCTGACCAGCTGCACGGCGTCGCCGTCGAGGGTGATCGTCACCGGCGCGCCTGCGGCGGTCAGCGGCAGCTCGAGCCCGCTGGCCGCGCCGAGGCGGATCGCGCGGAAGAAGGCCGAGGCGTCGATCACGTGCTGACGCAGGTTGTCTCGGATCGCGAAGGGGTTTTCGGTGTTGAGAAACGCCGGGCCGCCGGAGACGTCGGGGACGCCATCGGCGTCGGCGTCGGCGAAGTAGCTCACCTTGCAGTCGGTGGGCGTGGTCTTGTCGCAGCATTGGCCTTTGGCGCTGCAGCTGGCGCTCGCCAGGCAGTCTCCGTCGCCAGCGCAGACGCTGCGCTCGCCGTGGTAGATCGCGTCGAAGGCGACCACCGCGAAGCCGCCGCCTGCCAGCGCGTTGGCGATCGCGAAGACGTCCTCCTTCTGCCGCCCCAGGCCATGCTGAACGACCACGACGGGCAGCTTCGCTGGCACGCAGACCTTCTGTGTGGTCGGGATCGGCGGAGTCTGGGAGGTGTCCAAGAGCGTGGCGCAGGTGGCAGCGCTGTCGACGCAGGGGGCGGTGGAGCAGTCGGCGAGCTTGGGCAGCGTGATGGAAAAGGGGATCATCTGGGCCTTGCCCTGAGCGGGATCGGCGAGGAGGGCGCCGGTCTGCGGATCGAGGGCGTTGAAGCTGGTGAAGGTGCCCTTGCCCAGCCCGCCGATGTTGCTCTTGGGCACCCCGGCTGGCCACGCCGCGAGCGTCAGGTCGATGGCGCCGGAGAAGGTGGGCGCGTCGGCGTCGGTCGCCTTCAGCGCGGTGTAGGGTAGCGCCCGCAGCTGGGCCAGGGGGCCGGTGATCGATTGGGTGGTGAAGGTCCACATCAGCGCCACGTCCTCGCGTCTCAGCGGTGGGACGATCGCCTTGTTCGCCTCGAGCGCGGTGAGCACCTTGTCGTAGTTCCCGCGCAGCACCTCGAGGAGCGCGGCGGTGACGTCAGTGAGTACGCTGATCTGTGACGTCCCGGCCTTGACCAGCGGGTTTCTCATCCGCGCCAGCGCGAAGGCGCTCGAGGCGACGACGCGGCGGCCGCGATCGTCGGCGAGCCCCCCGGCAGAGGCGACGGCCTCATTGGCGTCTTTGGGGGCGGCGTTGCTCCGCGAGCGCAGCAAGACCGCGTATTGGGTCTTCTCGGCGAGAGGCTTTTTCGGGGTCATGGTCAGCACACCAGCGTTGTCGACCCAACCGAAGGCGACCTCCGGGGTGGCCTCCGGATCTCTGAGGTTGACCAAGAGCAGGTCGACGGCCTGGGCGCTGTTGGTGAGCCTCATCGGGTCGAGCTTGCCCGAGAAGCTGGCGACGTAGGTCCCGGTGGTGGAGAACCCGTCGAGGGTGTTCAGGCCCTCCCGCAGCGCCTTGTCGGCGGCGCTCTCTCCAGGCCTCGCGGGGAGGCTCACCTTGCCCCTCTTCGCGTCATAGATCAAATCGTTGCCAGGGCCGGGGATTCGACTCCTCGTCGGGTCGAAGACGGCCTCGACCAGGCTCACGACGGTGAAAGACCACGCGACCACGACGTCCTTCGCCTCGACCCCGGCCGCCGGCGCGGCCGCGAGGATCCGGCTGTAGGCCTGGCGCAGCAGCTCGAAGCGAGTCGCGCTGCTCAGCACCTCGTCGGCGATCACCTTCTCGAGGTCGGCCGGCGAGCGCGGCGGATCGGCGGGGTCGTTCTTCTCCGCCTTAGCCTCGTTGATCGCCGTCAGCGTCGCCTTGACCTGGGTCTGGATCAGCGTGGAGTAGTTGTAGGTGCATTTGCCCTGGGTCACGTCAAAGGCGCAGAGCGGGTTCGGCGCGGCCGCAAGCTCGAAGGCGCTCGAGCGGATAATCGGCTTGCCCTCCTTGGTCTGCAACGCGTTGGTTAGAAAGAGCGCGTACTCGGCACCGCGAGCCCAGGGCGTCGCCTTGACGAAGGCGATCTTCCAGCCGGCGTTGGCGCAGACGGCGACGCCGCCTTTAGCGACGCAGCGCTGCTCCGTGCCGCAACCACCGCCGGTGGCCAGATCGCAGGGAGTCTCTGTCAGCACCGGACAGTCGAGGGTCTGCACCGGATCGATCGCGCTGACGTCGGTGACCAGCGTAGGCTGGTTGCCGCTGCCGGCCTTGGGCAGCTGCAGCACCTTGAAGGCGCTGGCCACCGTGTCTATGTTCAGCTCGCCAGCGAAGCAGGCGCTCGCCGTGGCGGTGTCGGGGTAGCCGTCGAGGGTGTTGAGATAGCGGTCGAACTCGGCCTGTGAGGGGTTCTGGGTCTCGTCGGCGACGGGGACGGCGAGCAGGCCCGTCTTTGGATCTCGCGCGAGGTCCGTCGGGATGGGCACGATGTTGGCGGACGGATCAAAGAGCGCGCTGACCACGTCGCCCGCGGCGGGGGCTGGCTGCGTCTCGATCTCCTTGGCGCAGCCTGCGAGGACCACGGCCATGAAGAGTCCCCAGAGCGCGCAGCTTGGCGCCGTTCGCAACACAACTCTCATCTCTGCCTCCCAGTCTCCGCGCCGCCGCCGAACCTCGACGAGAGGTTGCCTGCTTAGGACACGTACGCAAAAGCGTACCGCAGCTAACAGTCGCCGTCACCACGCTCAAGAACTCAACGGATCGCCGCAAGGCTAGCTTCCAGCCAACGACTGAGACTACACTGCCGTCCCTGAAACCGGCGCCGATACGCGCCGCGCACCGCCCCACGCTGTAACGGAGAGCATATGCAGCCACTGAAATCCCGTGAGCCCTTTCAGGAGGAGTTCGAGGCCCAAGATCGCTCGCAGAACCCGATCGCCGTCGTCGCGATGGGCGGCCACGCCTTCATGCAGCACGGTGAACGGGGGACGATTGAGCAGCACCATCGCAACGCCTCCGAGGTCTCGGCGGTGTTGATGAACCTCGTCGAGCGCGACTACAACCTGGTGATCACCCACGGCAACGGCCCGCAGGTGGGGCAGCTGCTCTTGCAGGGCGACCTGACCCGCGAGCAGGTCGAGGCGATGCCCCTCGACGTGCTCGTCGCCGACACCGAGGGCTGGCTAGGCTATGTGCTCCAGCAGGCGCTGCTCAACCAGCTGCGGCGGCGGAACATCCAGCGCTACGTGGTCTCGATGATCACGCAGGTGCAGGTCGACAAGCGCGACGAGGCCTTCGAAAACCCGACCAAGCCCGTGGGTCGCTTCCTCACCGAAGAGGAGGCCAAGCAGCGCGCCGAGGAGCTCGGCTGGACCGTCGCCGAGGACGCGGGCCGCGGCTGGCGTCGTGTCGTGCCCTCACCGAAACCGGTAAAGGTCGTGCAGCGCTACATGATCCGCGACGCGGCGAAGCAAGGACATATCGTGATCGCCGCTGGCGGAGGTGGGATCCCGATCATCAAGAACGCCCACGACGACTACTCCGGCGTCGAGGCGGTGATCGACAAAGACCTCACGTCGAGCATCCTCGCGGCGAGCATCGGCGCCGAGGTGCTGATCATCCTCACCGACGTCGAGCAGGTCTACGTCGACTTCCGCAAGCCGACGCAGCGCCCCCTAGGCGCCGTGACCATGGAAGAGGCCGAGCGGCTGATCCGCGAGCGCCACTTCCCCAAAGGCAGCATGGGACCGAAGGTCGAGGCGATCTACCACTTCCTGAGAAACGGCGGGCGACGCGGAATGATCACCAACGCTTCGACCCTCGAGGCCGCCCTCGAGGGTCGCGGCGGGACCCACTTCGTCGGCAGGCTGTAGCGACGCCAGCAGCCCTCTCGTCAACCGACACGTTCACGTCTATTCTCACTCCCATGATGACAAAGACCACACCACTTCTGCTGAAAGACATCTATCACCTCGCCCTCGGCACCGACGACGGCGGCCGTCGCCGTGGCGTAGACGTGCTGATCGAAGACGGACGCGTCGCCGCGATCGGCGACAACCTGAGCGCCACGCAGCTGGGCTCCGATGCCCCGCTCACGACCATCGACTGCTCGACCAAGCTGGTGATCCCTGGGCTGGTCAATACCCACCACCACATGTACCAGACCCTGCAGCGCAACATCCCGGCGGTGCAGAACGCGCCGCTCTTCGAGTGGCTGGTCAACCTCTATCCCATCTGGTCCCACCTCACGGCGGAGGCGGTGGAGGTCTCGACCCAGCTGGCCTGCGCCGAGCTGCTGGCCACCGGCTGTACGACCTCGAGCGACCATCACTATCTCTTCCCCAACGCGGTCACCGACGAGCTGATCGACGTGCAGATCGCCGCGGCGGCGCGGATGGGGATGCGCTTCTGCGCGACCCGCGGCAGCATGAGCCGCGGCAAAGACGACGGCGGGCTGCCTCCCCAGTCGGTGGTGCAGAAAGAGGAGGCGATCCTCGACGACAGCGCGCGGCTGCTCGAGCGATACCATGACCCCTCCCCGCTCTCGATGTGCCGCGTGGCGCTGGCGCCCTGCTCGCCGTTCTCGGTCTCCGAGCAGCTGATGAAGCAGACCACCGTGCTGGCGCGAAAACATGGCGTGATGCTCCACACTCACCTCGCCGAGACCCTCGACGAGGAGCAGTACTGCGAAGCACACTACGGTTGCCGCCCGCTGGAGCTGATGCGCCGCTGGGAGTGGGTGGGACCCGACGTCTGGTATGCTCACGGCGTCCACTTCGACGACGCCGAGCTCGAGCTCCTCGCCGAGACCGAGACCGGCGTGGCCCATTGCCCAAGCTCGAACATGCGCCTCGGCTCAGGGATCTGCCGCGTGCCGGAGATGCTCGACAAGGGCATCCGGGTCGGCCTCGCGGTCGACGGCAGCGCCTCCAATGACAGCTCCGATATGCTCGGCGAGCTGCGAAACGCGCTGCTGCTATCACGCGTACGCTACGGCCCATCGGCGATGACCGCTGACCAGGTGCTGAAGCTCGCCACCCACGGCAGCGCCTCGCTCCTCGGTTGGGAGGCCATCGGCAGCGTGGAGGTTGGCAAGGCCGCCGATCTGGCGATCTTCGAGATGCAGCGCCTCGACTACGCCGGTGCGCTCTCGGACCCGCTGGCCGCGATCATCTTCTCTGGCGCGTCACATCGCGCACATACCACCATCGTCAACGGCAAGGTCGTGCTGCGCGAGGGCAAGCTCCTCGGCGCAGAGGGGATCCTCGATTCGCAGGGACAGGCCCCTGTGGGCGCCTACGATGAAGACGAGCTCCGCGATCGCGCCAACGCGATCTCCAGGCAGATGCTCGAGGCCGAGGGTCACGACACCCGCTGGATGCCATAGCCCCTCCATCAAGGAAAAGAAGGGATAACGTACGCCGAGCTCTCTGAGGCCTAGAAAGCGGCCGGCAGGGCTGTGCCCGGCGACGGGAAGAATGGGTAGGGGTGCTCTTTGAGTGCTGATCCGCTGACCGGACCGAGCTGCGCGAAGGATGCGGCATCACAGCGTAGGAGCGAGAAGGGCGCCTGCTGGTCGCACGCAACCGACGAGCGACAA
>PDWI01000905.1_pt1 | contig 48230 bp, 40 predicted proteins | sample 1430891 | NCBI WGS metagenome assembly PDWI01 (sample SAMN01162508, study PRJNA174530) | Oral metagenome, whole genome shotgun sequencing project. | biome: Marine environment; feature: Marine mammal; material: Swab sample of the gingival sulcus; isolation source: swab sample of gingival sulcus...
CCAGAAAGGACGGCACCAAAACCCATCTTAGGGGAATAAGTGATCATGCTGCCAACTGGTATATCGAATGTGATGAGGATGGTAAATGTACACCGTTTAGTGATAAAACTTATCTAAATGACGGTATTGATAATAATGGCGACGGCGTAACTGCTGTTGATGGGGATACGGATGAGAATATAGGCCATGTGGGCTGGTACTTTATTCTGCCCCGCATGAAGGATGCTTCCTCTGATGGCATCGACAATGATGGTGATGGTGCAACAGACGAAGCTGGCGAGGAAAAATTTGCCGGAGAAAGAGTGGTTAAGGATGTGATTATCAGGGACGGCAAGCTGATTGGTTTAAGTTTTACTCCCAATGATTCGCCATGCAGCGGCGGCGGTTCATCGATCCTGCATGATATTTGTGCCTGTTCCGGTGCCAGACTGGATAAGGAGGTCTTTGATATTGACGGTGATGGCAAGATTGATGAGAATGATAATGTGGTTGAGGTAGAAGTAGATGGCAAGAAAGTCCTGATACCTGTATCAGGTATTGAATATGACGGTATGGGCAATAAGCCTGCCATTGTTGAAGACCCGGACAGCGATCCCAAAAAGGAGAAGAAGATTATCAGTACCTCCACTGGTGCCATTGAGACCATTTGGGAAGCATCCGGCAGGGCAGGACTTTATTACTGGATTGAGCATTAATCTTTTAGACAGGAGAATAGATGATGAGCAAAGGATTTTACTGGATAACCTTTTTGGCAGTGTTGTTGGTCCTGACAGTAAGCGGCTCTGCCCTGGCCCAAAAAGGCCGGGCCAAGGCAAAGGAGATGCCGATAGAACGGGCGGAACCATATGCCAGCCAGGGGATTGTTGACAGCATTGGCGAGGATGGCATGGTTATAAATGACCATTTTTTCAGGACTGACGGTCATACCAGATATTTTCCCAAGAAGGTCGGCAGGGGATATCTTAAGCAGGGAGATAAAGTTGGCTTTAATGCCCCGGGCGGCAAGATAACTGACCTTTATTTTTTAGGCCGGGATGGGAAAAAGTCCGCTAAAGACAAGGCTGGCAGAACGGCTGGCAAGGCTTCCCGCCCGAAGAGGCAGGAGATAAAAAAGGTTGACGGCGTATGGACAAATTAGTTCTGGTTTTGTAACCTGTTAGATTAAAGGCACTTTCAGCTTTGAAAGTGCCTTTTTTTATTTATGGCGGAGGCAGAACTATCAAGACCCTAAAGTTTAGAATATATTTTATTTTTTTCATCCTGCTGACGGGCAGTATGGTCTTGTCCTGCTTTGCGGTTTTTTCCATTCAAAGGGGCTATGAAAACCGTGAACGGGTCAGGATGATTGCAGGTCTGATTGATGAGGCGGCGGCAGATTATCTGCCCCGGATAGAAGTTGGCAGGCAGGAGATGGCGGAAATAATCAAAAAGCGTCTGGGTGAAAATTACCTTGGCCTTATTTTATTTCGGGGCCGGGAAACCGTTTTTTCGGATTTACCGGGCGGCCATGATTGGCGGTCAAGATTGGCGGCATCAGAGGGCAGAAAAATTATGCCCGTCCAGATTAAAACAGGGCAGGTGGTCAGCCCGTTTTTGGCTAGAGAGTTTGTTTATCTAACCGGCGGCGGCAATTTTACTGGTGCGGTCAGGGCGGCGGTATTTTTTAGGGGGAAATCGTCCCTGCCCGGGCCGTGCGAGCTGGTTCCGGCCCTTTTTTATATTGGCTTCAACGCCTTAATCTTTGCCACCTTGGGCTTTTTCCGCCTGGTCAAGCTGATGATCAGGCCGCTGGACAGGCTGGTGATGATTTCCAATGATTATCTTGGTAAAAACGAGCTTGATCTGCCCCTGATTAACCAGAGCGGCGAACTGGCACAATTATCCTTTGCCATTAACACCATGCTGGGCAAAATTACGGATGATAAGGCGGTGCTGCAAGCAAATATCAGCCGTCTTGAAGAGGTCAATCAGCAGCTTACCGAAAGCAGAAATCAGGTGGTCAGGGCAGAAAAAATGGCGGCCATCGGCAGACTTTCTGCCGGAATGGCCCATGAAATCGGCAACCCTTTGGGCATAGTGGGCGGCTATCTGGAACTATTGCAGGATGACCTTGCTGATGCTAAACGGGAGGAATACTGCCGCCGAGCTTTGGATGAACTGGGCAGAATTGATGCCATGATTAGGCAGCTGCTTGATTTTTCACGGCAAAATAACGGGGGGCAAGAAAGTGATGAAATAATCTCGGTCGGCAAGGTCTGCGAAAAGGTGGTGGATGCGGTAAAAAAAATGGATAAAAGGGTTGATTATAATCTGAATTTAACTAGTCAGTCTGATCTGGTTAAGATCAACGCCGATAAACTTTATCAGGTACTGTTAAATGCCATCCTGAATTCGGCGGATGCGGCCGGGGAAAAACCGAATGGCGAAAGGGGAGCGGTGATGATTAAAACCGCTGTTGATGCAGGCCGGATCAAGATTAAAATCATGGACAATGGCTCCGGCCTTGCGGGGGAACATCTGCCCAATGTCTTTGACCCCTTTTTCACTACCAAGGAGGTGGGCAAGGGTACCGGCCTTGGCCTGTTTGTCTCCTACGCCATCATCGATGAGGCGGCCGGAGAAATATTTTTTGATGAAGAATATAGAAATGGTGCCTGCCTGAATATTATCCTGCCGCTGGTGGATGGGTGAGGGATAATGCTAGATGTCGACAATAAGTGCAACCTTTTTCCCAGTGAAGACTTCCAGCGGTGTCAAGCCGTTTAAAACTTTTCTAGGTGTGATGTTTAATAAAAAAATATTGTCATCTATTTCCTTCTTGGATATTTTTGACATATCAGCCCCCTTCGGCCAAATCTTGCGTAGCCTGCTGTTGGTATTTTCAGCTAGATTGCATTTAATATTGCAGGATTTCTGGATATATTTTAACATAAACTTGCAAATTTGACCATAAAAAAATGAGATTTATCTTTTGTTTTCAAAGTGTTAAAGTTCCTCAGGGTTGACTATTTATTTTTGTTATCAGAAATATCTAGAGATTCCCTGACAGGCTTCAAAAGCTGAATATATTCTGCAGTGGTGCTGGAGCATCCTCAAGTGTAAAGTTACCGATTTGGTTTGGCGTTTTCAAGTAGATGTAAGATTAAACTGGAGGCTTTACATTTTAATGATGGCCGCTTGAATTCTTTGGTATTTTTCCCCATCATTTCTTGGTGTTATAGATTTCCTTTTCGTTTGCTATTGTTGTTTTTCCTGAAGAATTGCTTGAATCTATCTCGATAAAGGTGTTTACTGCACTCTTACTGCCTTGAAATTTGGGATATTTTCGGAGGCTTTTAATGAGAATATCTTTCTGAAAAATAGGGTAAATTTCAATTTATAACAAGGATATACCAGAAAAATGAAAGGGAATGAGATACGCACAAAATTCATAGAATATTTTAAGAAAAACGGTCATAGCGTGGTGGAAAGCTCCTCATTGGTGCCGCAGGATGACCCGACACTGCTGTTTACCAATGCCGGTATGGTGCAGTTCAAGAAGGTTTTTATGGGCGGCGATCAAAGGGATTATGTTCGGGCGGTCAGCTCGCAGAAATGCGTCCGGGCTGGAGGTAAGCATAACGATCTGGAAAATGTCGGCTACACGGCAAGGCATCACACCTTTTTTGAGATGCTGGGTAATTTTTCCTTTGGCGATTATTTCAAGGAAGATGCCATTCGTTATGCTTGGGAATTTTTGACCAAAGAGCTGGGTCTGCCGCCGGAAAAACTTTGGGTTTCGGTGTATGAAGAAGATGACGAAGCCTATGAGTTATGGGAAAAAATAGAAGATTTACCCAAGGGCAGAATTGTCCGCCTTGGTGAAAAGGATAATTTTTGGGCCATGGGCGACACCGGCCCCTGTGGCCCCTGCTCTGAAATTCATATCGACCAGGGCGAGGGTTCCAGCCCGTGTGATAACCCAAATTGTGCGGTGGGTTGCGACTGCGACCGCTATCTGGAGCTATGGAATCTGGTTTTCATGCAGTTTGAACGCTCGACAGACGGCACTATGACTCGGCTACCTAAACCAAGCATCGATACCGGCATGGGGCTGGAGCGGATGGCGGCGGTTTTGCAGGGTAAATTCAATAATTTTGATTCCGATCTTTTTACCCCGATTATTGCCGTGCTGGAAGAGATGTCTGGCCGGAGCTACAATGCCGAAAAACGTGATGATATTGCCATGCGGGTTATTGCCGACCATGCCCGGGCCACTGCCTTTCTGGTGGCGGATGGCGTGCTGCCGTCCAATGAGGGGCGTGGCTATGTCCTGCGGCGGATTATGCGGCGTGCAGTTCGTTACGGCAAGAATTTAGGTCTTGACCAGCCCTTTATGAGCAGGGTGATCAGGGCGGTAATTGATGAAATGGGTGGAGCCTATAAGCAGCTTCCCGATGCGGCAGAACTCCTTGAAAAAGTTGTGGAAAATGAAGAAGAACGCTTCCGTGAAACCCTGGAACACGGTCTTGCCCTGCTGGATGAGGAAATAGCAAGGCTGGGGGTTGGGCAGGCCATCTCCGGCCAATTTATTTTCAAATTGTACGATACCTACGGCTTTCCCTTTGATATTGTGAGAGATATTGCCCTTGAAAAGGGACTTGACTTTGACGAGGCAGGTTTTCAGGCAGCCATGGAAAATCAGCGCAGCACCTCAAGGGCAAGCCGGAAAGGGGAGGGGGTTAAGCTGTTGGCTGATGGCGTGCAGCAAATCATCGAAAATAATGATAAAAATGACTTTGTTGGCTACGATAAGCTGGCGGTGGAAACCGTGGTGGTCGCCCTGCTTGACGTGGAAGGTCATTTGGCCGAGGTTTTAGCGGCCGGAGACAAGGGCAAATTGTTTGTGCCGGTAACGCCCTTTTATGCCGAATCCGGCGGTCAGGGCGGCGATAAAGGTTATGTGGTTTGGGATGGCGGCAGTGGTCTTATCACCGATACCCGGCCGCTGGGCGATGGCTATACCTTCCATGATATTATGGTGGAGGCAGGTGAGTTAAAACCTGGCACTGTGGTAGAAATGGAGGTGGCATCCGGCGGGCGGCTCGGCAGTGCCGCCAATCACACCGCAACCCATCTGCTGCAGGCCGCTCTGGTCAAGGTGTTGGGTGAGCATGTCAAGCAGGCTGGCTCGCTGGTTGAGCCTAGGCGGCTCCGCTTTGATTTCACCCATTTTTCACCAGTCTCCCAGGAGGAAATTACCGAGGTGGAGCGTTTGGTAAATGAGCAAATACGAGCCAACACTGTATTGACGGTTCGCTATCTCGATAAGGAGGAGGCCATCGAGCAGGGAGCCACTGCCCTTTTTGGCGAAAAATATGATGACCGAGTACGGGTGGTGCAGGCCGGTGATTTCAGCATGGAGCTTTGCGGCGGCACCCATGTGAGAGCCACAGGTGATATTGGTGTCTTCAAGGTGCTGTCTGAGGGTGGCGTTGCTTCAGGTGTGCGGCGGATAGAGGCCCTTGCCGGCCAGGCCGCCTTTGAGATTTTGCAAGAACAATCAGCCAGACAAACCGCTTTGGAAACCATACTGAATGTGAAGGGTGATGAACTGCAAACCAAGGTGGAGGGGCTGCTTCGGCATCAAAAAGAACTGGAAAAACAAATCGCCGAGCTTTCCGCCCAGCTTGCCGGAGCAGAGCTTGACAGTCTGCTGAAAAATTATCAGGAAGCGGCCGGAATAAAGGTGGTGGCCGCAGAAATTCCTCTGGACAGCCCCAAAACCCTACGGGAAGTAGGGGATAAGGTTAGGGATAACCTGGATTCCGGCGTGGCGGTGCTGGGCGGTGTAATCAAGGGCAAGGTGGCACTGCTTGCCCTGGTTAGCAAGGATTTGACCGGAAAAATCAAGGCTGGTGATGTGGTCAGCCAGGTGGCGGCGGTGGTTGGCGGCAAGGGCGGCGGCCGCCCGGACATGGCTCAGGCCGGCGGCACCATGACCGACAAACTGCCAGAGGCCATCGGCAAGGTTAAGGAAATTGTGGCGGCTCTGGCCGGTTGATGGCTGCCGGATAAAAGGTCTTGATTGTTCCGGCTAGCTTAGGCATAATTAAAATTTCTGGGTCAAATAATTCTTTTTGATATGCTTTGTCCTATGCTTTTGCCATAAATCGGTTGACATCAAAATTGTTTTACAGTAATTCTCCCTTGCCGTTTGAGAGTTTAGTTTTGGCAGTGTGTTACTATCTGTGGTCAACATTCACAGCGGGTGAATGTTATTTTTTTGTTTATCCAAACTAATCGGGGGCATGCCATATGGTTACGATGGACATTACCTTGGTGATTCAGATCATCAACATTATCGTCCTGATGTTTTTCCTGAACAAGGTTTTATATAAACCTGTGCGGGGGATTCTTAAGAAAAGGGCGGACAAACTTGCCGGAATGCAGGATGAAATCTCAAAATTTGAGAAAAACACCTTGCTCCGTCAGGAAGAGGTAGATGCAAGGATGGCAAAGGCATCGGGCAAGGCCAAGGCTGCACTGGATGCTGCCAGGGCCGATGCACAGGCGGCGGGTGCGGCAAAAATTGCTGAAATCAAGGCGGCATCCGATGCGGAAAAGGAAAAGCAGATGGCGGATGTTAAACAGCAAATAGAAGGTGCCGCCCAGGAGCTTCAGGGCAAACTCGGTAGCTTTGCTGAACAGATGGCCGGTAAAATTCTGGGGAGGGCCTTGTAAAATGATCGGGATTAAAAATTCAGTCAGGGTATTACTGCTCCTGTTTTTATGTTTGACGGTGCCGTCCGGTCTGGTTTGGGCAACAGGCGATGCTGGACATGCCGGTCAAACATCGGCGGTGCATGACAGTGTGCCGGATGATGCTGCCCACCATGATAACGGCAAAAAAATCGTGGATCTTTTCTGGCGGGTGTTGAACTTTGCCGTGCTGGTGTTGATTCTGGTCAAGTTTGGAGCCAAGCCGATTGCAGAAGGCTTATCCGGCAGGCAAAAGGCCATTGCCGAGGAAGTTAAGGGGCTCGAGGCAAAAAGGGATGCGGCTGAGGCGGCCTATAAGGAGTTTAGTGCCAAGCTGGCCGGCATGGAAAAAGACATTGACATCATGGTGGAAAAGGCCGTTGCCCAGGCCGAAATCGAGAAAACCAAGATATTTGAAAAGGCGGAGCAGGCGGCAGACGACATTAAACGTCAGGCAGAGATGGCTGTTCAAAATGAAGTAACTGAGGCCAGACGCAATCTCAAAAACGAGATGGCAGAAGGGGCGGCCATGATGGCGGAAGAGTTGATAATCAAGAATCTGACCGAGGAAGATCAGGTCAGAATCATTGAAGATTACCTGAGCAAAGTAGGAGCCGTACAATGAAACAGACTATCCTCGCAAGACGGTATGCCAAGGCTCTTTTTGCTGTAGGCAAGGAGCAGGGCAAACTGGAAATTTTTACCGAAACCCTTGAGGGCATAGCTGGCCTTTACAGCTCAAGCCCGCAGGTGGCCGATGCCCTTACTAACCCTCTTTATCCCCTGGATGTGAAGGTCAAGGTCATGGCGGATATGGCCGAAAATATGGGGGTTGATCCGGTAATCGGCAAGTTTTTGAACCTGCTGGTGGAGAAGAAAAGAGCAGAGATTCTTCCTGAAATAGCGGAAGAATTTCAGATAATGGTGGATGAAGAGAAAAATATCAGCCACGGATCGGTGGTATCTGCGGTTGAGTTGAGTGATGAATTGCAGGCCAAGGTCAAGGCCACGCTGGAAAAGTTGACTGGTAAAACTGTAGAGCTAAGTACCAGGGTCGATCCGTCAATCATCGGCGGTATTATCGCCAAGGTCGGTGATCTGGAGCTGGACGGCTCAATCAGAACCCAGCTTGCAGGTTTGAAAGATTCCATTAAAGGGAGAGAATAGATGCAGATCAAAGCCGAAGAAATAAGTCAAATTATCAAAGATCAGATTGGTGAGTATGAGACCAGTGTTGACCTGAACGAGACCGGAACTGTAATCTCGGTTGGAGACGGTATTGCCCGGGTCTATGGCGTGCAGAATTGTATGGCTATGGAACTTCTGGAATTTCCGGGGGGCATTATGGGACTGGCCCTTAACCTGGAGCAGGACAACGTGGGTTGTGCCATCCTTGGTGATGTTGAGAAGGTTAAGGAAGGCGATGTGGTCAAGCGTACTGGCAAGATTGCCGAGGTGCCGGTTGGTGAGGAGATGGCCGGACGGGTAGTTGATGGTATCGGCCAGCCCATTGACGGCCAAGGCCCGATCAATGCCAAAAATACGGCCAAGATTGAGGTTCTTGCCCCGGGTGTTATCGCCCGTAAAGGTGTTCATGAACCTTGCTATACCGGAGCAAAGGCGGTTGATGCCATGACCCCGGTTGGCCGCGGTCAGCGTGAGCTGGTTATCGGCGACCGTCAGATTGGTAAGACGGCTCTTTGTGTTGATGCTATTATCGCCCAGAAAAATACAGATGTTCATTGTATTTACGTTGCTGTTGGTCAGAAAAAATCTACCGTGGCCCTGGTGGTTGAGGCACTTCGTAAGCATGGTGCCATGGAATATACCACCGTGGTTGCCGCTTGTGCATCTGATCCGGCGCCAATGCAGTATATCGCACCTTTTGCCGGATGCTCCATGGGTGAGTATTATCGGGATAACGGCAAACATGCCCTGATTATTTATGATGATCTTTCCAAGCAGGCGGTTGCCTATCGTGAGCTTTCCCTGCTTCTCCGCCGTCCGCCTGGACGTGAGGCTTATCCTGGTGATATTTTCTTTAACCACTCCCGTCTGCTGGAGCGGGCGGCCAAGGTTAGCGATGAGCTTGGTGCCGGTTCCCTTACTGCTTTGCCGATTATTGAAACCCAGGCTGGTGATGTTTCCGCCTTTATTCCCACTAATGTTATTTCAATTACCGATGGGCAGGTTTACCTTGAGCCTAACCTGTTCTTCTCCGGCGTGCGTCCGGCGGTAAACGTTGGTCTTTCTGTTTCCAGGGTCGGCGGTGCCGCCCAGTGTAAGGCCATGAAACAGGTGGCAGGTACCCTGCGGCTTGACCTTGCCCAGTATCGTGAACTGGCCGCCTTTGCCGCCTTTGGTTCCGACTTGGATGCGGCCACCCAGGCCCAGCTTACCCGCGGTGAGAGGCTGGTTGAAATTCTTAAGCAACCTCAATATCAGCCGCTGCCGATGGAGAAGCAGGTTACCATTATTTATGCCGGAACCAACGGCTATCTTGATGATCTGCCGGTTGATACCCTGGCCGATTACGAGCAGGAGCTATATGCCTATATTGAGTCCAACGATTCATCAATCTTCTCGGATCTTGTTGAAAAACAGGCCTTTGATGACGATATTAGGGGCAAACTGGATAAGGCTCTTGACAGCTTTAGTGAGAATTTCAAGGCGACTAAAGGGCTTAAATAATATAGGGAAGGTCAAATTATGCCGACATTAAAAGAAGTAAAAACAAAGATCACCGGGGTTAAGAAGACATCCCAGATCACCAAGGCCATGAATATGGTGGCTGCGGCCAAACTTCGCGGTGCCCAGGAGAAGATGGAGGCTTTCAGACCCTATACTTCCAAGTTTAATGAGACCATGTCTAACCTGTCGGGCGGTACTACTGCCGATTTTCCCCTGATGGAAGTACGCGAGGTGAAAAAGGTGGAGCTGATCGTGGTAACTTCCGACCGCGGTCTTTGCGGATCATATAACGCAAATACGGTTAAACTGGTTGAAAAGGCCATCAAGGAGTATGAGGCAAAGGGTGTGGAGGTAAGCCTGGTTTGTGTTGGTAAAAAAGGCTACCAAACTCTCAGAAGAACCGGCAAGGTCAGAAAGAGCTATCTTGACATCATGGCAAGTTTTCAGATGTTTAACGCTCGGGAGATTGCCTCGGATGTGGCCGACCAGTTTCTTAAAGGAGAGATTGATCAGGCCGACATCTTTTATGGCGAATTTAAGTCTGTGGTAAGTCAGGTTCCAACTTCCATGCCTTTTTTGCCGGTTAAACCGGTGGAGGCCGAGGAAGATGCCGGGCAGGTATCCGGCGATTATATCAATGAGCCGTCAACGGAAGAGATTATGGACACGCTCCAGCCTCTCTACCTGAACGTCATGGTTTACAGTGCCTTGCTTGAGTGCGGAGCCAGTGAACATGCCGCCAGGATGACGGCCATGGATAATGCGACCAATGCCTGTCGGGATATCGTCTCTAACCTGACCATAGTGTATAATAAGGCTCGCCAGGCCGCCGTAACCAATGAGCTTATAGACATTGTTGGTGGTGCAGAAGCCCTTAATTAATAAATTGACCATTTTGGAAAATAACTACTTTTAGGAGGGGTAAGGCCCTATGAGTGAGCAAAAAGTTGGAAAAATCATACAGGTTATCGGGCCTGTAGTGGACGTTGAGTTTGAACCGGGCAATCTGCCTACAATTATGAGTGCCTTGCTGGTCTCTAATCCGGGTATCTCTGACGAGGAAGATAATCTTGTTATTGAAGTATCCCAGCATCTTGGCGACAACGCCTGCCGCTGTATTGCTATGGATCAGACCGATGGTCTGGTTCGCGGTATGGAAGCCCGTGATACCGGCAAGCCCATTACCATTCCGGTTGGCGAGGCTTCGCTTGGCCGGATTATGAACGTGGTCGGCCGTCCGGTGGATGGTAAAGGACCTATCGACCAAACCCATGAGATGTCAATCCACCGTCCCGCACCGCAGTTTACCGAGCAGGATACCGAGGTTCGGGTTCTGGTAACCGGCATCAAGGTTATTGACCTGCTGGTTCCATTTCCGCTTGGCGGCAAGATGGGACTCTTTGGCGGTGCCGGTTGCGGCAAGACCGTTATTATGATGGAGATGGTAAACAATATTGCCATGCACCACGGCGGTATCTCCGTTTTCTGCGGGGTTGGCGAGAGAACCCGTGAGGGTAACGACCTTTACCATGAGATGAAGGATTCCGGCGTACTGCCCAAGGCGGCCCTGGTCTATGGTCAGATGACCGAACCGCCCGGAGCCCGTGCCAGGGTTGCCCTGACCGGACTTACCGCCGCTGAATATTTCCGTGATGAGCAGGGACAAGACGTTCTTTTCTTCGTTGATAATATCTTCCGTTTCACCCAGGCCGGTTCCGAGGTTTCTGCCCTTCTTGGCCGGATGCCTTCTGCGGTTGGTTATCAGCCGACCCTGGCTACCGACCTTGGTGCCTTGCAGGAACGTATTACCTCAACCAATAAGGGTTCCATCACTGCGGTGCAGTGTGTATATGTACCTGCCGATGACTTGACTGATCCGGCTCCGGCGACTACCTTTGCCCACCTTGACGGTACGGTGGTTCTTTCACGCCAGATTTCTGAGCTTGGTATCTATCCGGCAGTTGACCCGCTTGACTCCACTTCCCGCATCCTTGACCCGAATGTTATCGGTGAGGAGCATTACGCCGTGGCCCGCGGAGTTCAGGTAACCCTGCAAAAATATAAGGATTTGCAGGATATTATTGCAATTCTTGGTATGGACGAACTTTCTGAAGAAGATCAGCAGCTGGTTGGCCGGGCGCGTAAAATCCAGCGTTACCTGTCTCAGCCGTTCACCGTGGCCGAGGTATTTACCGGTATGCCGGGCAAGTTTGTCAAGGTTGAAGATACCGTTCAGGGTTTCAAGGAAATTCTGGAAGGAAAGCATGACGATCTTTCTGAAAACTCTTTCTACATGGTTGGTTCCATAGATGAGGCCGTGGAGAAAGACGCAAAAGAGAAAGCTAAAGCATAAAAACCGAGGGTGTAAACATGGCAAACCAAATACGGTTAGAAGTTGTAACTCCAAGCGGGGCTATCGTTAACGAGGATGTGGACATCGTTAATGCTCCCGGTTATGGAGGTGATTTTGGTGTTTTGGCCAATCATGCCCCTTTTCTTTCGACAATAAAGATTGGCAGTCTGACCTATGAAAAGGATAAGCAGCGTCATAACCTGATGGTTAGCGGAGGCTTTTGCGAGGTCTCGAATAACCATATAACCTTTCTTGTGGAAAGTGCCGAGGCTGCCGGTGATATTGATGTTGAACGGGCAGAAAAGGCAAAGGCACGTGCGGAAGAACGTCTTGCCCGGTCAAAGGCCGATGAAAGCATCAACGTGGTGCGTGCTGAAGTTGCACTGCAGCGGGCTATTGCCAGACTGAAAACCGCAAAATTGTAAGTTTTTATTCTCATTATAAAAAAAGGCCGTCTCCCTGCTTTTGGGAGGACGGCCTTTTTTTTTGGGGGCTAATTTAGAAAGCCATCAATTTTTACGAGTCCGTTTTATTATAAGTTTGTTAGTTTTTTTACGAATCTCTTAAATACCGGCAGTGGTATTATTGATATAGTGTTTGATTCCGGCGGCAATCTCATCAGTTATAATCTCAAGATATTCCTTATTCTGCAGCCTCTCCACTTCTTTTGGATTACTGATAAAGCCCAGCTCAAGCAAGATGGCCGGCATTTCAGCACCAATCAGGACATAAAATGGGGCCTGTTTAACGTCAAGATTTTTGGTATCGGCAAATTTTTTGCTCTGTTTCAGCCCGTCTATAATGGAGCCATGAACCTGTTTTGCCAGCCGTGCAGATTCGTTTATCTTGGAATTTTTCATAATATCCGATAAAATATCCTGCAGGTCGCTCATTTGATGGGTTGAGGTGGCATTTTCTCTGGCGGCAACCCGCATGGCTTCCGCATTGGTGCTGAGGTTGAGATAATAGGTCTCAATGCCTCTTACCTTGGAAGACGGATGGGCATTGATATGAAGCGAGATAAAAAGATCGGCATCGCTGGTATTGGCGATGGCCGTCCGCTCCTCAAGCGGAATAAAGGTATCTTTATCTCGGGTAAGCAAGACCTCGGCTCCGGTCTCACTTTCAAGTTTTGCTGCCAGTTTCCTGGCTATCTGCAAAACAATATCCTTTTCTTTCACACCGAAGGCGGCAGCCCCGGGATCCTTGCCGCCATGACCCGGGTCTATAACGATTTTTCTCACCCCTAGTCCAAGTTGCTGGGCCAATGAAAATTCTGCATTACCAGAAATAATCGATGAATTTACTTCCTCTTCCTGTGATTTTGTCCTATTTTTTTGGGTTGAAGCAGGTTTTATTTTCTTTACACTGCTTCTGGTAATAAGCGGCGGCCTGGTCTGAGCGTATTTTCCCCTAAGACGTTTTTTATCATCACGCAAGACAATAACATCTGCATCAATATCAGATGATTGCCGGTTATTTATCCTTTCCGCAACGCCTTGCCCTCTGACATCAATTACCACCCGAAACGGGTCGGGCAGGCTGAAAATCTTGTAATCAGAAATGGACTCAATATCCAGCACCACCCTGACCGTATCGGTTCGGTACTGGCCGGTTCTGATTTGTTTTAAGAGACCGTTCTGGATGGGAACCGGAGCCCGGTATTTTGGCTCTATATAGCTGTTTTTGAAATCAATATACAGTCGGCGCGGTTTATCGCCTGATTTTTCAAGCAGTTGTTCATGGTAGGCAACCGGCCCAGAGGCCTTGACCACCACCCGGGTATAATTTTTGGATGACCAGTATTTGACCGGCAGCACATATCTTAAATCCTTCAGCGAGCGGCTGACCATTTCTCTCGGCAGGGGAATATCATGATCCCTGGAAAGAGATTTCAGCATCGATTCAGCCTGGGAGTACATGTCGCCGCCCTTATATTCGGTAATGATTTTGCTGAAGGCAGCCCCGGCCTTTTGGGGAGATTTACAGTCCATAAGCAGGATATTACCGGCTGCAAACAAGGCATCATCAGCCAGCTGACTGTCTGGAAACAAGCTGCTGGTATCACGGTAGTATGAGAGAGACTCGGCAAGATCATCGGCCAGGTCAAATTTTTCATACATGCGGTGATAGACCTTGCCAAGCATATAAAGACAGAAAGGAGCATATTCTGATTTGGGGCTGGCAAGATAAATCCTTCTAAAATTTCTTACACTTTTAACCCAGTTTTCACGCTCCTGACCAAGATTGCCCGAGGTTTCTAGCTGGTTATAATAAAATTTTGCCTGCTGGTACCGGTTTTTGATACTGCCCTCATCCTGGGGCGACCCAGCAGCAAAGGATAACAGGCTGCATCCGGTCAGGCAAATTAGCAAAATATTTATAAAAAATCGGCAAATAAGGTTCATTGTCCACCCGTTGGAAGCAGGTTTTGCATCAATATTTATCCTCTACAATTGATTTCAGTTCATAAATAAAATCAAGAGCTTTTTTAGGGGTCAGTTCGCTGGCATCAATTTCATTCAACATCTCCACAATGCTTTTTTCGGGAGCTGCAAAGAGGGAAAGCTGATTGGGCTGCTGCTTTTCCCCGGCCTGCCCGCCTGCCTGCATGGGCGGCATCTCATTATCACCACGTCCAAAATCCCCGCTTTCTATGGCCCGGAGTATATCATGGGCCCGCCTGACCACCTGGCCCGGCACCCCGGCCAGACCAGCCACCTGAATACCGTAACTGCGGCTGGTGCCGCCCTTTACCAGTTTGTGCAGAAAAATAATGGTATCGTGCCACTCCTTGACGGCAATGGAATAATTTTTTACCCGCGGCTGGCTCGCCGAAAGAGCCGTCAGTTCGTGATAATGGGTGGCAAACAGGGTTTTTATGCCCTGTCCCTGTTTGCTGACCAGATCCTCGGCCACCGCCCAGGCGATGGCCAGCCCGTCAAAGGTCGAGGTACCCCGGCCGATTTCATCAAGAATGACCAGACTTTTGGGAGTGGCATTATTTAGAATATTTGCGGTTTCACTCATTTCGACCATAAAGGTTGACTGGCCGCGGCCAAGGTCGTCCATGGCACCGACCCTGGTAAAAATGCGGTCAACAATGCCGATGGAAGCCGACTCGGCTGGTACAAAACTTCCTAGCTGAGCCATCAGAACAATCAGGGCAGTCTGCCGTAAAACCGTTGATTTTCCGGCCATATTGGGGCCGGTGATCACCAGCAGCTGATTTTGCTCCTGATCTAGATGTACATCGTTTGGCACAAATTTACCGGACGGCAGAGACCGCTCAATAACCGGATGTCTGCCCTCAACGATAGAAATCTCATTTCCTTCCGACACCTCAGGCCGTTTATAGCGGTTTTTTACGGCAATCTCGGCCAGTCCGGCCAGGGTATCAAGCCGGGCGGTAAGGTTTGCGGTTTGCAGCAGGCGCGAACTGTTTTGAGCAACTGTCCGGCGGATTTCGGTGAAAAGCCGATATTCGAGTTCCAGCCGTTTTTCCTCGGCACCCAGTACCTTGGCCTCAAATTCCTTGAGTTCGGGGGTGATAAACCGCTCGGCATTGACCAGGGTCTGCTTGCGTATATAATGCTCCGGCACCTTATCCAGATTTACCTTGCTGACCTCGATAAAATAACCGAAAACCTTGTTAAAGCCAATTTTCAGTTTGGCAATTCCGGTGGCCTCTCTTTCCTGATTTTCCAGCCCCAGGATAAGTTTTTTGCCATCGCGGAGAATATAAATCAACTCGTCCAGTTCTGCATTATAACCTTCTTTTATCAGTCCGCCGTCCTTGATGGTTATCGGCGGCTCCTCTGCGATACTCCGCTCCAGCAATTCGTGTATATCCTCAAGGCAGTCAAGCTGCTGGCGGATGCGGATGATACTGGCACAGTCATTACCCGTGATCAGCTCCTTTATCTCCGGCAGGCGGGCAAGGGATTGTTTTACGGCAATCAGATCCCGGCCATTGCCGGAGCCTAGCACCATCCGTGAATTTAACCGCTCAAGGTCATAGACGGCCTTGAGCTTTTGCCGGACTTCCTTTCTTAACTCATTATTTTCAAAAAAGAAATTTACCCCATTAAGCCTCTCGTCTATCTCCACACAATTGCGGAGCGGAAATAAAATCATCGCCTTGATCATTCTGGAGCCCATCGGGGTACAGCAATCATCCAGCACCGAAAGCAATGAACCTGCCCTTTGCCCGCCGACTATGGTGGCGGTCAATTCCAGGTTCCTTCTTGAGGCATCATCAATTAGAAGATACTTGTCCGGCTCAATTATTTTCAGGGATTCCACATGATTAAGCGGGCTTTTCTGGGTCTCAAGGGAATAATCAAGCAAGACCCCGGCGGCAATAATGCCGAGCGGAGAGCAGCGCAGGCCGAAACCGTCCAGCGATACCACCCCAAAATGCTCAATCAGTAATTCCTCGCAACTCCTTTTATGGAACCGGCCAGCGTCTCTGGTGGTAATGCAGGCATCCGGGATTACGGATTTAGCGGTTTCCAGCAGGGAAGTATGCAGCTGCCGCTCGTCTTCGCTGATCAGGATTTCCGAAGGCTGAAATCTGGCTAACTGGTCAACCACTTCCTCAAAACGGCTGGCCTTGCAGGTAAATTCACCGGTCAGAAAAACTCCGGTGGAGACATCGAGCAGGCTCAGGCCGTATATGGTATTTTTACCGGTATCCTTCCTGACCAGGGCGGCGGCGTAATTATTTGACTTGTCGTCCAATAACTGGCTGTCGGCTACCACGCCGGGCGAAACTATTTTAATCACCTCTCGTTTGACAATGCCCTTGGCTGCTGCCGGATCTTCGGTCTGCTCGCAGATTGCCACTCTTTTTCCGGCCTTGACCAGCTTGGCCAGATACCCTTGGACGGCGTGGTAGGGGATGCCGCACATCGGTACCTTGTTTTCGTCATCCTTTTTGTTTCTGGAAGTTAAGGCGATGCCCAGTATTCTGGATGCAATTTCGGCATCGTCAAAAAACATCTCGTAAAAATCGCCCATTCGGTAGAAAAGAATGGCATCCTTGTGCTGCTCCTTGATCTCCAGATACTGCTGAATCATGGGGGTTAGTTTGACAACCTTGCTCATTCTGCTACCTCGGTAAAGTAAGGGGCGAGATTATCCCAAGTCTTTTCAATATGTTCGGGAATGGTTCTTATTTCTCCCAGCACGGTCATAAAATTATGATCGCCTTCCCATCTAGGCACGATATGGACATGGAGATGATCGGCAATACCGGCCCCGGCTGGGGCCCCGATATTAAGGCCGATATTAAGCCCGTCTGGTCTCAGGTGTTTTTTTAATATTTCCGAAGATTTTTGCACCATGATAAACAGGGCGGAGTTTTCCGCCGGGGTCAATTCGGTAAGGCAGCCCACATGACGCTTTGGGGCAACCAGCAGATGCCCGTTTGCATATGGAAACCTGTTTAGCAAAACAATGCTTTTTCCCCGGTAAAGCAGCAGGGTTTCCTTGTCTTGCCGTGCTGCCCCGGCCGGTTCAAACAGGCAGCCTTGAAAGGCCGGAGCGGTGCTGGTAACATGCTCCATCCGCCACGGCGTCCATAGAGTTTTCATAAATTTTTCATGGAGTTTTCATGGCTCACAGTTCATGGATCGCGGCGTTCAGGCCGGACTTATCAATGGTGAGGATGGCGTAGGTGCCGCCTGCTCCGTATCTGCCGGTGCTTCTGAACTCGCCGGGGTTAATCAGCAGGGTCTTACCGATATAAGTAATCACGGCCTGATGGGTATGCCCAAAGATGATGCAGTCCATATCTGCGAAAAGATTATACATTCTACCTTCAATGTTAATCCGGTTGCCGGCCCCGTGACAGATGCCGATGCCATAGCCGCCCAGCACAATCTTTCGGGTTTCAGGCAGGGCAGAGCGGGACGAGCTGCCGCAGCAGTTACCGCAGACCGCATAAACCTCTTTGCCCTCGAAAACCGACAGTATTGGCAGCTCGGTAATATCTCCGGCATGAATTATGACCCCGCAGTCCGAAAATGCCCGGCGGACGTTATCCCGAAACTCTTCGGTGATGCTGTATAAATGGGTGTCTGACAAGATTCCTATCTTTATCATGGCCATTAAAAATAAAGGATTTGCAAGAAAATTTTTATAACGATTCCGCTGTGCCTGATGGCTCTGCCGAAAACTCATTCGGGCAAGGCCGACTACTTTTTACGAGACCATCAAGATTGATTCAAGCAAGAAATACAATTCTTGTCAAAAAAAATTGAGGCAGGCAGGGGCTGGACGGCAGGTTGGCTGATTCCTGGTCTCTTCCTGATTGATGTTCTGCCATATTTTTTTTACGGCGTACAAAATTTTTGACCGAAATTGGTTGATTAAAAAAAATCTTTAATTATAATCCCGAAAGTTAGCTTTGCCATACCTTGATTATGGCATACGAAAAGTATTGGTTGTCAAAAATAAACTTAAATTGAGAAGGGAGGAAAAAGTGAAGAAAAAATTTGTTGCCGCCTTGGCGGTCGGGATGTTGACCGGAGCTGGTGCCAATGTTGGTCTGGCAGCCCAGGATGCTGAGATTGATCAGATAAAACAGCGTATCAATCAGCTGGATTATGAAAATCAGCAGCTTATCAAGCGTCTTTCCGAAATTGACCGAGAGATGCGCAGCGGTGAAAATGAAGCCGCTGAGCCGGAAGCAGAGGAGGAAGAGGGCGTATCCCTGGGAGATTATCTGACCATTTCCGGAGCAGTCGAGGTTGAATTTACCGCAGGAGATGACTTTGAGGGGGAATCATCCAACAGTGTCGATCTGGCAACTGCCGACTTTGGACTGGAAGCTGCGGTTACAGGCTGGGCATCCGGCACCATGGCCATTACTTGGAACGGCGATGATGATAAGTTTGAACTGGATGAGGCCTTTATCACCATTGCCAATCCAGACGTATCTCCCTTGTCGTTTCAGGCCGGACGCTTTGTGGTGCCTTTCGGTGCCTTTGAAACCAATACCCTTTCCGATCCATTGACCAAAGAAATCTTTGAAACCAAGGAAGATAATGTGATGCTTGGTTTTGAAGCCGGCGGTTTTCAGGCAGGTTTTTATGTCTTTAATGGTGATACCAATGAGGGCGGCGGCAGCGAATCAATTGAGCATTTTGGGCTTAATGCAGGTTATGCCTATGAAAGTGATGCCGTATCATTCGGTTTTGGCATTGGCTATATCAACAGTGCCATTGACTCGGACGGCCTGACCGAGCTGATGGAAGGTGAGGCAGAAGAGATCGAGGCCGGGGTTTACTCTGCCGATGAAAATTCTTCATTGTTAAATGCAGATTACGCGAGCGGCCTGGCGGTCAATGCCAATGCTGCCTTTGGTCCGGTAGTACTGATTGGGGAATATGTTACCCTGCTTGAAGATTATGAAATGGATTTTGTGTTTGAGGGTATGCCTGGTCATTATGCGGCAAAATATAGTGCATGGCAGCTGGAAGCGGCTTATATCCTTGAGATTGGCGAACATGAGACGGTTTTTGCCCTTAATTATTCCAGTTCGGATGATCTGGGCGGTGCCTTCCCCGAGTCTCGTCTTGCGGCAGCGGTTACGGTCGGCCTGATGGAAGGTTTAAGCCTTGGCGGTGAATATTGCCATGACGAAGATTATAGTGTTGAAGAAGAGGGAACTGATGAGTCGGCAGATCTTTTTACCTTGCGTCTTGCCTATGAGTTCTAGCAGTTGTTGAGCATTTTGTCTAAGGCATCCTGACTATTTTCAGGATGCCTTTTTTTATGATTGCCGTTCCACCCAAAAAGAGTTTTTATTGTTATTTTTTACCTTGTATAAGGCCCGGTCGGCCATTTCAAAAAGCTCATCGTATTTTTCCTTTCCGGTAGCGACCGCACAGCCGATGGATACCGAAATCTGGGTTTCCGGATTTTCAAAAATTATATCGTTTGCACCCTGATTGAGCCTTTTGCAGATTGCGGCCAGGGAATTTTCGTCTATCCTGCCCGAGATAAACAGGGCAAACTCATCGCCGCCGATTCTGCCGGCAATATCTGTCCGCCTGCAGGTACCGGTAATGACCTCTCCGACCCGGATAATGGCATTATCACCGGCACTATGACCAAAGGTATCGTTGATAAACTTGAAATCGTCTATATCAACCAGAATCAGCACGCCGCCCCTGCTAATACTCTCCATAACCCGCATTTTGAAATTTTTCTGATTCAGCAGGCTGGTCATGCCGTCCTTGCTTGCCTCATCAATAAGAGCAGCCCTTTCCTGCATTTCCAGATCAATATTCTGAATCTTGCCTATGGAATAGAGCGGCCCGCCCTCATCATCCTTAATGATTATGGTTTTGACATTATACCATCTGGATTCATCCTCACCTGAAACGAGTATTTGCTCGTCCATCTCAACGGCCGGGGCGAGCAGTTGGTAAAGATAATAGCCCCCGCTGTCATCCGGCTGTTCGCTGACATATTGCGAAAAATTTTCAACAATATCCTGATCGATGAAAAAATCGTCCGGCCGGTTGGTCATGGTAAACTTGTCATGCCAGTAGGAGTATTCAAAGATATGCTCGCCGCTCATTTTGGCTAGCTGATTATACCTGTTATTTTCTATCCTTAGCTGCTTGGTCAGTTCAATTTTCCTTCGCACAAAAAAGAAGGTTATCAGCAGAATAATCAGGATGGGAGTCAGAATCACGGCCAGGAATATCAGGGGATACATTCTGGCAAAATATCCGATGGAAAAGGTCATTTTCTGATTGATGTTCTGACTGACGATGTTCTGCACATGCCCCTTTGATAAATTTCTCAGGGATTTTGATATGATTGAGAAAATGAGCGGGTCGGCAGTTTTTGCTACCCCGAAACATAATTTTTGCTGAAAGGCATCGGTGGTATTAAAGGCAAATTTTTTGTATTCCGGCAGCCTCATATAATACTCTGCCTGATAGGTATTAAGAAAAACGCAGTCGGCCTGCCCGCTTGCCAGGGCCTTGAGGCATTCTGTAACACTTTGAAAATAAACAGGTTTTAGATGGGGGAAATGTTTTTTTACCTTTTTGGTAATATAATCCATTTCAACCAGGGCCACGGTCTTCAGGTTATTATCACCGGCGGCGGAAGCGATGATGATATTACAGGAAGAAAAGGGCTGGGTAATATTGACCCGGTTTTCCTCTGCCCACATGAAATCATGGGAGATGGAGGTAACATAATTGCCGCTTTTGGTTCTGAGGGTTTTCAGGATTTCGGTGCTGTTCTTGCCGGTTACCCCGACCAGATTCAGGCCGGAACGCTTTTTGATACGCTCAATTATTTCAGGGACAATGCCGGTATATCTGCCGGTTTTATCATCCACATACTCCACCGGAAACCAGCCGGGATCGTAGAGGATATAGACTTCTTTATTGCTTTTGATAAAGGCCTTTTCTTCCTCGGTAAAGTTAATGGTTTCCGATAGATGCCGCACAAAATACTTGCTGTATAGTTCACTGATGAAATTCGGGTGGTACAGGGAAATCTCCTGCAAGGCCTGGTCAAGCTCTCCCAAAAGTTCGGTATTACCCTTGGTTACCGCATAATAGAAGGGAGATGGACTAAACTGTGCAATACAGCTATAACCGTCAAGCACATCGGAACTGCTTGACAAGATGGCATCAACCTCGCCTCTTTTCAGGGCAGCTTGTACTTCCTCGACATTGGGATAACGGGCCTCTACATAGAAAAAATTATTATCATCAGCGTATTTACGCAGCAGCCGCCCCTGATAGGTGCCTTCTTCTACGCCGATGCTCATACCGTCAAACTGGTTAAAACTCTGGTAATGAACGGCCTTGTCATCTGCTTTGACATAGAGGTTGCAAAACTCCACCCCCGATGAGGTATAGGCAAAATCAAAGATTTGCTCACGCTGCGGGGATTTGTTGACAATGCCCAGCAGATCAATCTCCCCGTTTTTAAGCCACTCATAACATTCCGCCCAGGTTCCTTTGACAAATTCGAGTTCCCAGTTGGTATATTGGGCAAGTGCAATTAAAAATTCGTAGTCATACCCGGAATGTTTGCCGTTTTCATCCGTGTAGTGAAGGGATGAACTTTTGAACCAGCCGACCCGCACGACCCTCTTGTCTTCTGCGGCATGTCCAGAGGCGGCCCAAAACTGGCATAGCACCGCCACTATGATCTGGATGATTAGAATCCTCATTTTTACTCTTGATTCCGTCTGCTGTCAGGTTAATGCGTTGATTTTCCCCTGCATACCAAATTATCGGACTTATAAATCATATCCTGATATATTTTTCAAAGAAATAGTTTTTGGCCGACAATAATTTTTATGGCCGGAAAATTTAATTTGACATAATCGCAAGCGATAATTACACTAGCATATTATCACGTAATATCGATGGTTTAGATAAAACTAACATAACAAGAAGAGGTGGTGCAATGACGAAGCAAAGCAGTGTTACCAAGGAAAAGGTTTTGTTTGGCAAGGAGCAGAATCCGTCCAATATTCTGCCCCAAAAATTAACCCTTGATTCCAAGATTAAATTCCGCTGTCATCCCGGGGTTAAATGTTTTACCGCCTGCTGCGGCGGGATTAAAATTATTCTTACTCCCTATGATATCCTGATGCTGACCAGGCGTCTGGAGATGCCGGCCCATGAATTTATTGGTAAATATACAACCCCGACCTACCTGGAAAATACCGATATGCCCGGAGTGATGATTAAACTGCGTGAAGAGGACGACAGGTGTCCCTTTGTAACCCCGGAAGGCTGCACGGTTTATAGCGATCGGCCCTCGGCCTGCCGTTATTATCCGGTGGGTATGGCTGATTTTCATGAAGGCGGCACCAGGGATGCCGACGGCAATGAAATTCCGGGCGGAGAAGATAAGTTTTTCTTTGTGGTCAAGGAAGATCACTGCAAGGGCTTTGAAGAGGACAAGGAATGGACAGTGCGTGAATGGCGCGAGGATCAGGGGGTTGATGTTCGTGATGAAATGAACCGTGAATGGTTACGGCTGGTGATGAGACGCAAATCCTTTGGCGCCCAGGCCGAATTATCCAGACCGGCAAAACGCATGTTTTTTATGGCCTCTACCGACCTTGCCAGCTTTAGGCGTTTTGTCTTTGAGAGTTCCTTTCTGGACACCTATATTGTCGATGATGAAACCATTGAAAAAATTAAAAATGACGATGTGGAATTGATGATGTTCTCCTATAAATACCTGGCTAGTGCCTTGTTTGGGGTCCAGACCTTGACCATCAGGGAAGATAAGCTGAAGGCCAAAATCAATGAAATGAAGGCCAAGCAGCAAAGAAGCGTGATGAAGTCAATTCAGGATTATGAGCAGATGAAGCAGGCAAGTAATGCCTGAAATTTTTCTTCCAGGCAGGCCCCAGGCTGGCGGGCTTGCCTGGCCGCAGTGTAACCCCGCAATTGTAACCTTCGTATAAAATTTTCCCGTCAATAATTGCCCGTCCTTGCCCATAAAAAAGGGGTTTGCTGCTCAACTACCGGCAAAGCTCTGAAGAGAAAATAATCATTTTTCTTGCAGACTGTCATATTATCATTTATAGAGTGATTTCGATTGTTTGTTTTAAGAAGACGTCTCTTTTAGCAAGCCATAAACTCCTGGATAACTATCAAGGATACTTATAATTTTTTGGAAGCCTAATAATGAATGATCGATTACATCTGATTATTGCTGGAGAAACTGGCGAGGTGAGAACCATCACCTTTTCCAGGAAAAAACTTTATTTTACTTTTCCCTTGATGCTGCTGGTGCTTGCCTTTCTCCTGGTGAGCAGTTTTTTTACAACCAGGGCCGCCGTTGAAAATCAGGATATGAAGGAGCAGATTATTGCTCTTAAACAGAATAACAGGCAGTTTAGGCTCGAAAATGAAAAATTGCAGGGCTGCATTGCCGCAATTAACATCGATAGCGAAAATAGATTAAAGGAAATCAAGGCCCGTTATGATTTGGAGACAAGCTCCATAAAAACGGAAACCGACAGCCTGGTTGCCGGCAAGGTGGAAGAGCTAAAAGCCAGGACGGAGCAGGCCATATCCGAATTGCAGTCAAGGACCAGGTTAATAGAAAGCGTGATGTCAGAGGTTGGGGTAAATATCAAGGTTGAGCCGAAAAAAAAGCCGGAGAACGGCAATAAGGGGGGAGTTTTTATCCCGTTTGATGAATATTCGCAGTATGAGGAATTGCTGGAAAGAACCGATTATTATCTTGATACCATCAAATCTGTTCCCATAGGCAGGCCGGCCGGGGGACGCATTACTTCCGGCTATGGAAAAAGGGTTGATCCATTTAATAATCTGGATGCCTTTCATACGGGCATAGATCTAAAAGGCAAGCTCGGAGAAAAGGTGCTGGCAACTGCTGACGGCACGGTTACCTGGGCCTTTGTTAATGGCGGTTACGGGAAATATCTGGAGATTGATCATGGCAATGGCTATAAAACCAGATTTGCCCATTTACATAAAATTCTGGTTAAAAAAGGAGACCAGGTTCATCGCGGCCAGGTCATCGGTCAGGTGGGTAATACCGGCAGATCAACGGGCTGTCATCTTCATTATGAAGTGGTGGTTAATGAAAAGGCCGTCAACCCATTCAAATTTATAAAAATATCAGATAAATCATATACATTAAAAGCAAATCTGGAGAAATAGCTAATGGCGGTTTTCGGAAAGAAGGATGAGCTGATCCCAAATGCTCAAATGGCGGAAAAAGAGGCAATTTCCTCGATTATTGATACTAGCATGATTATTACCGGGGAATTATCATTCAAGGGCAAGACCAGGGTTGACGGGCAGATTAAGGGCAATGTCTCCGGCGAGCATATAATCTTGAGCAAAAGCGGCAGTATTGAGGGAGATCTTAATGTTACCACCTTGGTCTGCCACGGCAAAATGAACGGCAATGTCAAGGCGAGCCTTGTAACCCTCTGCAAGGAATGCACGGTTACCGGCAAGATTGAATCCGGTAATCTGGCGGTGGAGCCGGGTGCCTCGGTGGATGGCGAAATCAGATCCTCAGCCAAGGATTTCGGGAGCGTTCAGAATAATAAGGAAGCGGCTGCCGAAGAAAAAAAGAAACCATAACCTAACTTACGGCAGGTTTTTACCCAAAAATAAAAGGAGACAAGTACTTTGTTTTTATCCATCATTGTTCCGCTGTTAAATGAAGAGGAAAATATCCCGCTTTTATACGATGAATTAAAGGAATCCCTTGGACAGATGGAGGAGGATTACGAGATAATCTTTATTGATGACGGCAGTACCGATACCAGCCTTGCCCTGCTCAAGGAACTTCAGGCACGGGATGAGCGGCTGGTGGTGGTAAGTTTTAGAAAAAATTTTGGACAAACGGCCGCCATGTCCGCAGGCTTTGACTATGCCAGGGGGGATGTGGTAGTAACCATGGATGCGGATTTGCAAAACGATCCCCATGATATTCCCATACTGATCGAAAAGATCAAGGAAGGCTATGATGTGGTAACCGGCTGGCGTTTTGAACGCAAGGACAAGTTTTTAAGCAGAAGGCTGCCGTCAATTATTGCCAATAAGATTATTTCTGTTACCACTGGCGTAAGTCTCCATGACTATGGCTGCACCCTCAAGGCATTTCGCCGGGAAGTTATAAAAAATGTACATCTTTACGGTGAGATGCACCGATTTATTCCGGCCATTGCCAGCGGTATGGGCATCTCCTTTACCGAGGTAAAGGTTAATCACCGTCCGCGGCGGTTCGGCACCTCAAAATATGGAATTTCCCGCACTATAAGGGTCATTCTGGATTTAATAACCGTTAAGTTCCTGCTTAGTTATTCCACCAGGCCGATCCAGATCTTCGGCCTTATCGGCCTGACTTCGGGTGGTATCGGTTTTCTGCTGGCCTTGGTAATGACCATTCAGCGGCAGTTTTTTAACGCATCCCTTGCCGACAGACCATTACTATTTCTGGCGGTATTGTTGATGTTTATCGGTGTTCAGTTTATCACCATGGGACTTTTGGCCGAGCTTCAGGCCAGAACCTACCATGAATCACAGGCTAAACCCATTTATTTTGTCCGTGATGTTTTTGGCCGGAAACAGGGCGGAAAAGAAAAAGAATGACAAACCGGCCCTTGGTTGAAATTATTATCCCGAACTGGAACGGCAAAAAAATGCTGTCGGCCTGCCTTGACTCCCTGTCTGTTCAGACTTGTCAGGATTTTTCGGTTACGGTGGTGGATAATGGCTCTGCCGATGGCTCGCCGCAATTTGTAAAATCAAGGCATCCGCAGGTAAAACTTATTGTTTTTACGGAAAACAAAGGCTTTAGTGCTGCGGTTAATGAAGGCATTACCCAAGCTGAGAGTCCGTGGATATTTCTGCTGAATAATGATATGGAAGTGAGGCCGGACTGTCTGGCTGTCATCACCAACTTTTTGCATAAAAACAATGACTTTGACAGCCTGGCAGTCAAGATGCTGGAGTTCCGCCGCCGCGATCATATAGACGGAGCCGGAGATGCCGTACTGCGGGGCGGGGCCGGTTATCGGCTTGGTACGATGGAGCTGGACAGTGGGCAATATAATATCAGCCGTGAAGTTTTTGGGGCCTGTGCCGGAGCGGCGGTCTATAGCAGGGAATTTTTTGCCCGATCCGGTCTGTTTGACTGTGATTTCTTTGCCTATCTTGAAGATGTTGACCTAAATTTCAGAGCCAGGCACCGGGGGCTTCGCTGCTGGTATCTGGCAGATGCGGTGGTTTACCATATCGGCAGCGGCACCACCGGCTCAAAAATAAATCCTTTTACCATCAAGCAGTCCACCAAAAACAGCCTGCATGTGTTGACCAAGAACTATCCGGCCTTGCTTCTGCTTGGTTTTATGCCGGTGATTCTGATTTACCAGTTTTTATGGTTTTGTTTTGCCGCCAAGAAAAAGCAGCTTTGGCCGTATTTTTGCGGCCTTGCCCAAGCCATTGCTGAAACCCCTAAAATGCTTGGAAAAAGAAGGAAAAATCTGGCCGCTGAGGATCTGGTTCCGGCCCTGGCCTTTGCCAAAATAATCACCGCTGCCGAAGCTGAGGTGGTTGAATCGATTATGTCCAGAAGATCAGGTCAGGGGAAAAATAACTGGCTGCTGAAAATATATAAGAGGATTTTTCTGTAGAGATGCCGGTTAAACCTTGCTTTGCGGCCGTGGTGGTCAGCCATAACTCCTGGCTGGTTATTGATAAATGTCTTGATGCCCTGCTGGGCCAGACCATAGCCATAAACCGGATTATTCTGGTGGACAGCGGCTCTGATCGGGTTGATTATCTGGATAAATACCAGAATAACCCTGCTATAACCCTGATTAAAGAAGCAAATATCGGCTTTGCCAGGGCCAATAATTTAGGCATTGCGGCCTTAGCTTACCAGTTTGATTATCTTTTGCTGATAAATCCCGATTTATTTGTTCCTGCCGATTTCACCATTTCTTTGCAAAAAAGCATTGAAAATATTGGTGATTTTGGCCTGCTAACCGGAAAACTTATCGGTTTTGATTTAAGCAATAACTGTGAAACCAAAAAACTTGATTCAACTGGTGTTTTCAGAAAGTGGTACGGCAGATGGTATGATCGCGGTCAAGGGCAGCCGGATACCGGACAGTATGACCGTATTGAAGAGATTCCGGCTGCCTGCGGGGCCATGATTTGTCTGCCGAAAAAGGTGGTGGAAAAATGCGGGGGGATGGTGTTTAATCCGGTTTTTTTCATGTACAAGGAAGATATTGAGCTGGGAATCAGGCTTGGAAAACAAGGCCGGAAGCTATACTATGATCCTTCTATCACCGCCTGGCATTGCCGGGGCTGGCAGCCGGATCGGAAAAATATACCGCGTAAATTAAAAATTATAGCTGCGGTCAGTGAAATAAGATTATACCTGCTTCACCCCTCGGTTTATTTGCTATGGGCATGGGCAAAATATCTTCTGGTCAGGTTCTTTAATTGGTAAGATGGCTTCAGACTATTCCATATCCGTAATTATTCCCACCAGAAACGGCGGTAGTACCCTGCCCGAACTGCTGGCTATGTTAAGGCAGCAAAGTATTTTGCTGGACGATATTCATGTGGCAGATTCAGCTTCTGCAGATGATACCCTGAAAATTGCCGAATCCTGCCAGGCCAAAATAACCTTGATCGACCCCAAAAAGTTTGATCACGGCGGCACCAGAAGCCTGATGGCCGAAAAAACAGCCGGGGACATCATTATTTATTTTACTCAGGATGCGGTTCCTGCTTCCAGAGATTGTATTGAAAAATTGCTGATTCCTTTTCGGGATCATCGGGTTGCGGTATGTTATGGCCGACAACTGCCCGATTTCAAGGCAAATTATAGTGCAGCAGAGCTAAGAAAATTTAATTACGGAGCAAAATCGGCGGTAAGGAGCTTTGCCGACCGTCATCAATACGGCCTGAAAACCATTTTCGCCTCTAATTCCTTTGCCGCCTATCGGCGTACCGCCCTTGCCGAGGTAAATTATTTCAAGGATAACCTGATTTTCGGAGAAGATGCCGAAATAGTAGGCAGATTGCTAAAAATTGGCTATAAGTCGGCCTATGTTGCCGAGGCCAGAGTGTATCATTCCCACAATTACACCTATCTGGAAGAACTAAGGCGCTCCTTTGACCTCGGCGTTTTTCATGCCATGGAAAGCTGGCTGTTGGAAACCTATGGAACCGCTGAGGGCATCGGCAGGGAATATGTACTGCGGCAGCTTGCCGGACTGATCAAGAACAGGCATCCCATACTGCTGGCTGACAGTCTTTGGCGTAATGCCTGCAAATATGCGGGATATAAGGTCGGACGCAGGTATAAGCTGCTGCCCGGACAGATAATCAGGCAATTGAGCATGAACCGTAATTGGTGGGATAAAAAAATATTGAAAAATAACAAGTTATGACCTTAACCAACCTGCGTGAACAAAGCTCTCTGATGGCCAGGCTTCTGCATATTCTGGACTGCCTGTTTGCCACTGCTTTTTTTGCGGCTCTGACCATCTGGTATCAGGTGCCGTGGAGTGAATCTTATACCCGTTTAAGCATGATTATTTTTGTCCTGTGCCTAATTAGTTTCCAGTCATTCCAGCTATATAGATCGTGGCGGGGCTGGAAGTTTTATCTGGAATTTTTAGTAATTATCAGGGCATGGGTGGTAATTGTCGGGCTGATCCTCTTTTATTTTTTCATCTTCAAAATATCCCATGCCTATTCACGGGCTGTTTTTATGATCTGGAGTCTTAGCACTCCGGTCATCATATTTATTATCCATGCAGCAGCCAGAAAATTACTGCGTTTTTTCAGGTTAAGGGGCAAGAACATGCGCCGCGGCGTGGTGGTGGGAGCTGGAGAGCTAGGAAGGAAGCTGGTACGGGAAATCGAGCAGATGCCCTGGGCAGGAATTGATGTGGTCGGCTTTTTTGATGATAAAATTAACGATGCCAAAGAGCTGGAGGCGGCTGGCCGTCCTGTCCTTGGCAATATTGATAAACTAGCTGATTTTCTTGAAAATAATGAAATTGATTATGTCTATATTGCCCTGCCCATGCGGGCCGAGAAAAAAATCTTCGGCATTCTTAGAAGGTGCCGCTCATTGGGGGCAAGTATCTATCTGGTGCCGGATCTCTACGTTTTCGGCCTGCATCATGCCGAGATGCAGTCTCTGGGTGATATGCTGATCCTTAATTTTAATCCCCGCACCACCTGTAAAAGGGGTTTTGATCTTGTGTTTTCCGCCTTGGTATTGCTTTTGGTCTCGCCGCTGCTGGTGCTGATTGCAGCGGCAATCAAGCTTGAGGACGGCGGGCCGGTTTTTTATAAACACCGGCGCATCACCATTGCCGGCAAGGAATTCGGCTGCCTGAAATTTAGAACCATGAGGGTTGGCGCCGAAGGAGAGCTGGAGCAGCTACTGGCGGAAAATCCTGAGTTAAAACAGGAATGGGAGAAAAATTTCAAGCTGAAAAACGACCCGCGCATCACTCGGTTAGGCAGGTTTTTACGCAAGACCAGTCTGGATGAATTTCCTCAATTTTTTAATGTATTAAAGGGTGATATGAGCGTGGTGGGGGCAAGGCCGATTGTCGGCAAGGAGCTTGAAGAGTTTTATCAGGACAGTGCCGGCAGATATTGTTCCATGAAGCCGGGTATAACCGGCCCCTGGCAGGTGGGCAAACGCTCTGATACTGAGGATTATGCCGAAAGGGTGAAAATGGATGACTGGTATATCCTCAATCACTCCATGTGGCATGATATTAAGATCATTGCTAAAACCGTGGCCGCTGTTTTTCGCGGCAAGGGTGCTTATTGACCTAAAATAGTTTACAGGAATATAGAATGACTGCTTCATTAGCCGGAAAAAATATTGTCATGGGTATCACTGGTTCCATTGCGGCCTTTAAGGCGGCTGGCTGGGTGAGCAATCTGGTCAAGGAAGAGGCACAGGTCAAGGTGGTGATGACCGAAAATGCTGCCAGATTTGTTACTCCGCTGACCTTTGCCAGCCTGTCGGGAAATTCCGTCTATACCGATATGTTTCAGGATGGTGAAGAGCCAATGGCCCATATCCGGCTGGGTCAGGAGGTTGACTTGTTTATGGCGGCTCCGGCCACGGCCAATACCATCGCCAAACTTGCCCGCGGCATGGCAGATAATCTGCTTACTGCTTCAATCATGGCGGCAAGGGTGCCGGTGATCATCTGTCCGGCCATGAATTCTGCCATGTACAGCCATCCGGCAACCGTAAAAAATCTTGGTAAATTGAAAAGATATAATTACGATCTGGTTGAGCCGGATACCGGCACATTGGCCTGCGGACAAAACGGGCCGGGCCGATTGGCGAAATGGCAGGCGGTGCGGGAGATAATGCTCAAACATTTTTCAGTTCAGGATCTGGCCGGAAAAAAGATCGTGGTTACTGCCGGGCCGACCAGAGAGGCCATTGATCCGGCCCGTTTTATCAGCAACCTCTCTTCCGGCAAGATGGGATATGCCATTGCTGCCGAGGCCTGGAGGCGGGGCGGGGAGGTGGTGCTGATTAGCGGCAAGTCCTGTCTGGATATTCCCTATGGGGTCCATGCGGTTCAGGTTGGCAGCACAGAAGAGATGTATCAGGCGGTAATGAAACATGCCTCATCATATGATATCATGGTTAAAACTGCGGCGGTAAGCGATTTTAAGCCCGCGGTATGCCGCCAGCATAAGGTCAAAAAGAACGATGCTGAAACCAGTCTCAGCCTTGAAAGAACGCCGGATATTCTGCAAGAGCTTGGCAGTATGAAAAAGGCCGGTCAAATTCTGGTGGGATTTGCCGCCGAGAGCAATAACCACCGTCAGGAGGCATTAAAAAAGCTGCATAAAAAGAATCTGGATATGATTGCGGTTAATGATATTATCGGTCAGGACACTGGCTTTCAGGCAGACAACAATCAACTGACCCTGCTTTGGCAGGATAGTATTCTTGATTTGCCCCATGCCTCAAAAACATATATCGCCGAACTGCTTTGGAACAAAATAGGGGAAGTTTTTCTGAGTTGAGAAGGTATTTTTCGTCTTAAAGATAGCTGAAAAAAGAAAAGCAAATTACTTTGCCAGGAGGCTTAAATAAATGAGCGATTTTCAAAAATACAAAAAACAGCGTATTGAGAAAAACCCTGAATTCTGGAAAGATTATGAAGATAATCTGGAAACTTTCAAGCTCGGTGCCATGCTGAAACAGGCCCGGAAAAATGCGGGGTTAACACAAGCACAGATTGCAAGTGAACTTAATACAAGTAAGTCTGCTATTTCCCGAATGGAGAATCATGCAAAAGATATTAGTGTTTCAACACTAAAAAAGTTTGCTAAAGCCATAGGGAAACACGCTCACATATCTTTTATCTAAAATCAATCGTTTTTTATGGCCTATTAGATTTCAAGGCTGTTCTATTGAAAAAGCTGTCCTTATTCCCAACAGGAGCAATATGCAGTCCGCCTTCCCGCCAGTTAGCAATGAAGAAATTAGCAGTAGTCTGATGCAGACCTATCTTGAGCTTGGTGCTTTTGAACAAGGGCTGCTCCAGTTTTTGTCGGTGGTTTATGAGCCGCCCAATCTTGGTATGATGGTAAATTGTCTGAGGAAGATGGATTATGTCTTTCCTCGGGGCAACCGTCCTACTTCTGATGGTCTTGAGCATTATCTAAATAAATTACAAAAAGCAGGTCTGCTGAACCAGGAAAAACAGTGCCGTGAGGAAATTGTTGAAATACTTAGTAAAAAATCTGTTAATAACGGCACTTTCGATATATTTGCCCAAGTGATCATGGAGGAGGCACCGCTGTCATATTATCATGGCAAATGGACAACCAGATGCTGGCGGGCGGTTCGGGATCTGCGTATTGGCGTTTATACTCAGGATTTTGAACTTATATTCATTAACCGGGAGTTTCTCAGCCGTCAGGGCCAAAAACTAATGCTCAAACTGCCGCCGACAGTGCAGATTCTCACCTGTCCCTTTGATGCCGACTGGCTCCGCTCCCTGCCCGGCTCTTTTCAGTTTCACCTGCTTGAACAAGTGCTGGCCTACAGTCAGGCGGAACTGGTATCTTTTAACAAGATTACCGAATTTATGCTGGATGAACGGTCATTTGCCCATTTCTCAGTTGATGAGCGTCTGCCGTTTCGGCGTATTATTGTCCATCACTTGTTATTGCAAGGGAAAATCGATACGGCAAAATCGGTGATTGCCTCTGCCCCGAAGATGTTCAAGGGTACTGGTGCGGACGGTGCCGCCTTGTTCCTGGGCGGCGAAACGGAAAAAGCTGTGGCGGCCTTTGACGAAGATGAAGAGTTCCAGCAGCAAATGAACCGGGGGGAAGCGGCGGCCTTTTCCGGCCCGATTGGGCTTTTTCATATTTTATGCCTGATCAAGCAGGGTGATACCGGCTCATATCCGCTAATTGCCATGAGGATCAATAAGGCATTGTCGCGTTTCATGGGTAATAGAGAGATCCGGGCATATAACTTTTTGCTGGCTTTAATCAGTGCCTTGATAAGCGGTGAGCCGGGAGAGGCAATAACCCTTGCCGATGAAGATAAAACCGATAGTTTAAGCCTCTTATTTGCTGCCCTTTGCGAGTATTGGATCAGCAGCACCATCAGCCCTGATTTAATTGAACAAATTAAAGTTCTTCAGCCCAAGGCTATGGCTGGTGAATTTCATCTTTTCTCCCTGGTTTTTGCCCATTTGCTGGAGAAAACCGGCCATGAAAAGGAAAAAAATGCCCAGCTTGCCAAAAGCATTGCCGAACAGACCGGGCTGGTCTCGCCGGTTCCCATTTTGGAGACGGAGGAACCCTGGAAGCGGAGCCTCGAGGCACTTATCCATGCAACCAGCGGCATTGCCCAAGCCGATTCGCCGGATCGGACTGCCAGAATTGCCTGGTTTTTTAAGGATGACGGGCGGAAAATTACCATTACGCCGCGGGAGCAAAAGGGCGGGCCGAACGGCTGGAGCAAGGGCCGCCAAATCTCTCTAGCCAGGCTTTATTATGCCGATAAATTAAAGTTTTTAACCGCACAGGATAGAAAAATCTGCAGCACCATTCAGAAGCTGCATCATCCTACAACCGGTTCAGTAAGCTATCGTTTTGCCCTTGACCGAACCCTGCCGGCCATGGTCGGCCACCCTTGCCTTTTTTCACCGGGGCCCCCGTCTGCTCCCATTGAATTTACAGCGGGCGAGCCGAAACTTCTGGTTGAGGAGAAGGGAGATAATCTGCATATCTGTTTTTCTCCCAAGATTACTGGCGAAGAGGTCTGTCTTTATCAGGAAACCCCGACCAGATTCATGGTGATTCAAATCGATGATAATCATCGCCGGATAGCCCGGATTACCGGACCGGACGGGCTGACCGTCCCCAAGGAAGCCTCTGGGCAAGTATTGGCTGCCATTGGCGGCATTTCATCCTTTATGACCGTGCATTCAGCCATTGCCGTTGATTCGGCGGCAAGTCATGGTCAGATTAAATTTATCGAGGCAGATTCAACCATTTATATCCATCTTTTGCCCTATGGTTCTGGTTTCCGGCTGGAGATGTTTGTTAAACCATTTCCGGACGGCGGCCATTATCTAAAACCGGGGCAGGGGGTTGAAAATATTATGGCCGAGGTCAAGGGACAACGCCTGCAAACCAGACGCGACCTTGCCCTGGAAGAGAAAAAGGCCAGAGAGGTTGAGGAATTATGTCCCATTCTTGACCTTGCCATGGATCTGGAGCAGGAAAACGATCGGGAATGGCATCTGCAGGATCCCGATGACTGCCTGCAAGCCTTGCTGGAGCTGCAGAAAATCAGGGAGCAGGTGGTTATTGAATGGCCGGAAGGCGAGAAGCTGGCTATCTCGCAGCAGGCAGGTCTTAACCGCCTGAATCTAAGGATACGTACCAACCGCCAAAACTGGTTTGCCATCAGTGGCGGGCTGGCAATGGAACAGGATAAAATCATCCCGCTTCGGGAGTTGCTGGCCAGGGTCAAAAAATCGTCCAGCCGGTTTATAGAACTTGCTGACGGCCATTTTATTGCCTTGACCCGCGAGCTTAGAAACAGGCTTGAGGAGATGAATGCCTTTGCCGATGGTTTTGAAAACGATGACGAGCTGCTGATTCATCCCCTGGCAGCCATGCCGCTGAAAAAGATCACCGGTGAGGCCAATATAAGTGCCGATCAGGGCTGGCAGGATCGGCTTGAGCGGCTTGACAAACTTGCTGATTACCAGCCGGAAATTCCCTCTACCCTGCAGGCGGAACTGCGGGATTACCAGAAAGAGGGCTTTTACTGGCTTGCCCGTCTCAGCCGCTGGGGGGCGGGCGGCTGTCTGGCCGATGATATGGGGCTGGGCAAGACTATTCAATCGCTTTCCGTGATCCTGATGTATGCAGCAGACGGCCCGTCCCTGGTGGTGGCTCCGACCTCGGTTTCAACCAACTGGCAGACTGAGGTAGGCCGTTTTTCGCCAACCCTGAAACTAAAAAGCCTGATCGGCGGCAACCGCAAATCGGTGATAGAAAATCTGGGCAGTTTTGACCTGCTGATCACCACCTATACCCTGCTGCAGCAGGAGCAGGAACTGCTGTCGCAGGTAAGCTGGCAGACCGTTATTCTGGACGAGGCCCAGGCGATTAAAAATGCCGCCACCAAAAGGAGCCATGCCGCCATGTCGCTGCAGGCAAATTTTAAGATGATCACCACCGGCACTCCCATAGAAAATCATCTGGGAGAATTGTGGAACCTATTTAATTTTATCAACCCGGGTCTGCTTGGCAGTCTCCGTCAGTTTAACGAAAAATTTGCCGTCCCCATTGAACGGTTTCAGAATCGGTCAGCGAAAAAAAAGCTGAAAAAACTTATCCGCCCCTTCATCCTGAGAAGAATAAAGTCCGATGTGCTGGAGGAATTGCCGCCGAAAACAGAGATAACCCTTGAGGTGCAAATGAATCGGGACGAGCGGTATTTTTACGAGGCACTCAGGCAAAATGCCTTGGCGGTGCTGGAAAATGAAGGCGGCAAAAAGGGTCGGCATCTGCAGATCCTGACCGAGATTATGCGGCTGCGTCAGGCCTGCTGTAACCCGCGGCTGATAGATCCTGACACCTCTATCCAGAGTGCCAAGCTGGAGACCTTTGCCGCCATTACCGGCGAGCTGCTGAAAGGACGCCATAAGGCCTTGGTATTTAGCCAGTTTATCGAACATCTGCAGATTTTACGTGAATATCTGGATGCCCAGGGGATCAGCTATCAGTATCTGGACGGCGGCACCAGCCCAAGGCAGCGTAAAACCAGGGTTGATGCCTTTCAGGCCGGTGAGGGCGATCTGTTTCTGATCAGCCTGAAGGCCGGGGGACTGGGGCTTAACCTGACGGCGGCAGATTATGTGCTGCATATGGATCCCTGGTGGAATCCGGCCATTGAAGATCAGGCCTCTGACCGGGCCCACCGGCTGGGGCAAAAGAGGCCGGTAACCATCTATCGGCTGGTATGTAAGGATTCCATTGAGGAAAAGATTGTCAAGTTGCACCAGGAAAAGCGGGATCTGGCCGGCAACCTGCTGGAAGGAAGCGATATGAGTGCCAGAATGAGTTCGGAAGACCTGCTGGCCTTGCTCGGTGATTCTTGATTTTCGTAGATTTCTACGAGGTCATCAAAAAATGTTTAATCATCAATAATGATATGCTAGCCAGGGTAGAGAGCAATGCAGTAGCGGGGATTGACGGGGTTTGTATTGAAATTGAGGTGGATATTTCAAATGGGCTGCCGATTTTCTCCATTGTCGGGCTGCCGGATAGTGCGGTGCGGGAGAGCAGGGATCGGGTAAAAGCTGCCATCAATAACAGCGGTTACTCCTTTCCCAACCGGAAAATAACCGTCAATATGGCTCCGGCCGACCTGAAAAAGGAGGGGGCTGGTTTTGATTTGCCCATTGCAATCGGCATCCTGCAGGCGGCGGAAGTCTTATCTGCCCCGGATTTGGCCGAATTTTCCCTGATTGGGGAATTATCCCTGGACGGCAGCCTGCGGCCGGTGCCGGGCGTTTTACCCATGGTCATCAAGGCGGCGGCATCCGGTAAGAAAGGGGTGATTGTTCCCCATGATAATCTGGCCGAGGCGGCGGTAGTCTGCGGCATTGAAGTTTTTGCCATCAAGCATCTTTATCAGGCGGTTGAATTTTTATCGGGTGAAAGCAGGCTTGCTCCGGCGGTTTTTGACCAGCATCAGGCATTCAAAAAAGAGACCAGTTTTCAGCCTGATTTTCTCGAGGTCAAAGGGCAGAGCCATGCCAAAAGGGCCCTTGAAGTGGCCGCTGCTGGCGGTCATAACCTGCTGTTTAAGGGGCCGCCCGGTTCGGGCAAGACCATGCTGGCCAAGCGGCTGCCCTCTATTTTGCCCGCTCTGAGCTTTGAGGAGGCGGTGGAGATAACCAAGATTTATTCCATCAATAAACTGCTTTCAGAAAAGTCATCCCTGATTACAGAGCGTCCGTTCCGCTCGCCGCACCATACCATCTCTGATGCCGGTCTGATCGGCGGCGGTTCTAATCCAAAGCCGGGGGAGATTTCGCTTGCCCACCATGGGGTGCTTTTTCTGGATGAGCTGCCTGAATTCAGCAAACATGTTCTGGAGACCCTGCGCCAGCCGCTGGAAGAGCATTTTGTTACCATTACCAGAGCCAGTATCTCCCTTACCTTTCCGGCGAATTTTATGCTGGTTGCCAGCCTAAACCCTTGTCCATGCGGACATTTTGGCGACCGCTCCAACCGCTGTGTCTGCACGCCGGTACAGGTGCAGCGTTATTTGCATAAACTGTCCGGCCCCTTGCTGGACCGGATTGATATTTGCGTTGAGGTCCCGGCCCTGCCGTTTCGGGAATTACGGCAGGTGCAGAATACAGAAAGCTCCAGGGAGATTAAATCCCGGGTTGAAAAATGCCGTGAGAAACAAAAAAATAGATTTTTGTCAGACAATGGTGTAAAGCTCAATTCGGAGATGGGCAGCAGTGAGATTGATGCCTTTTGCAAACTGGGCAAAAAGGCGGAAGATTTGCTGGAGCAGGGCATGAAAAAACTCGGTCTTTCGGCCAGAGGCTATCATCGGGTTTTGAAAATCGCCAGAACCATTGCCGATCTCGACCAAAAGGAAGGTATTGAGCCGCAGCATATCGCCGAGGCCATACAATACAGAAGAATAAACTTTAATTAACAAGGAAGAACATGAAACAGAAAGCAGCCATATTAGGCGTAATTTTACTTTTGGTTACCGCCGGTTATTTTATCTTTAGCAAGGATGAGGGCGGCGGGCCGGTGGTATCCCCGGTGAAAAAGATTCTTTCCGGCAAAGCTGCCCGCTCCGGTCTTGATCCGGCATCGCTTCTACCCGATAATACGGTGTTTTATTCCCGTTCTACGGATATGTCCAGTCGTCTGGCATCGCTTAAAGATTCACGGCTTGGCCGGGCCGTTCAGGGCATTGATCTTGCCAGGCTGGCCGAGGCTACTGGAGCTCCCCAAAAGACGGTTGATGAGATTAACCGGGGGCTTGGTTATATCAAACAGGGTCTGGAGCATCCTCTTTTTAAGGAAGTTTTCGGCAAGAAATATGCAGTTGCCCTGCTTGCCCCGGCGGAAGGCGTTAATCTGCAGGAATTAACCCTGGAAACCTTTTTGACCGGGCATCTTATGGTCATCTCCCGTCCTGATGACCCCAAAAAGGTCTTGACCTCGCTTGAGGAAGTATTTTCCGGCAAGGCGGAAAGAAAGTCATATCAGCATAACGGCAATGAGATAACCTTTTTTGCCGATGAAAATGAGGCTGGTCTATACGTCTGCCCGCTCAAGGAGCTGGTTTTGTTGACGCTTTCTAAAAAGGTCATGGAAAATAGCCTCGATCTCCATAAATCAGGGCAGAACAACCTGGCCGCCAGGCAGCATTTTGCCAAGTATCAAAAGGAATTTGCCGGCAGCCATAGCTTTACTTTTTTGCAAATTGATCAGGTAAAGAAAATAGCTGCGGTCTTGGCGGATAAGTTGTCGCCGGAAGTCGGTGAGCAGTTAAAACCAGAGCTGGATAAACTCGATGGTTATGAATATGTTGCCGCCGGTACCAGCTATGAAAAGGACGGCAAAATCGTCTGCCGCTCATCAATGGGCTTGAATAAAGAGAAAATGGCTCCTTACCTAAAGGCCATTTATTTTACCAGCCCTGAGAAAAACCAGACCGTGCATAATATGGCTCATGGTTCCCTGCTGTATTACTGGCTTAATAATCTTGATTTGCAGGCCTATTATCAAATGCTCATCGAGGAAGGAGACTTTGAGCAGAAGGATATTGATGAACTTAACCGTGAATTTGAGCAGGAAATTGGCATGAACCTGCCGGATTTACTGGCTATTTTTGGTAAGAAGCTAACCTTTGCAATCAAAAAGTCCAAAACCCAAATGTTTCTGCCCATTCCTGATTTATACCTTGGTATGAATTTGCAGGATAAAGCAAAATTTGAGCAGCTTATCAAAAAAATTACATCTGATAACGGTGTTCAGGTCAGCACCAGGGAGTATAAGGGGCATACCTTAAATTTCTTTGACGAGCTTGCCCAGGCCGGTATGAAGCCAGGTTATGTAATCAAGGATGATTTGCTGATCATTGCCGATAACCAGCAGGTGATGCAGGAGGTTATCGACAGCCTTGACGGTGCAGGAAATTCTGATATAAGCCCTGATTATAAGCAGGTCAGCAAGGATTTTGATCAGAAAAACAATTCCATCACCTACTGTAATCTGGCCGGATGTCTTGAATTTACCAAAGGTCTGGTTGATTGGGCGGCGGCCTTTGCTACGGCTGGCGGTAATGAGGATGCCAAGCGGCTGCAGGTGGTTCTTGATGAATTGGTTTACCCGCTGCTGGACGGTTTTTCCATGTACACTCATTTCGGCAGCCGGGCAGTGGTGGAAGGCAGTGAGCTAAAGGGCGAGGCCATTATCCTGACCAGGAAAGAGGAAAAATAATGGAAGATATGATCAGGGGACTTACACAGATTATTGATTTTAAGGATAATATTGCCCCGGGCGATATTGCGATCGTGCTGCTTGAGGAAGTTCCCGAAAACATTATCTATGCCTCGGTTACCGGAATCGAAAGGGATGAAAGCCGCCGGGATGAGTGGTGGCATCTCTCCCTGGCCCTTTTATCTGTTCCCATGCAAAGTGTTACCTGGACGCTTAGAACTCCCCAGATGACCGGTATGGAAATCTTTACCATGGGCGGCAATAAACGTTTTATCAAGGCGGTGGAACTTCCCGTCTTACCTGAGGTTGAGCAGGATAAAACAGAAGACCGCCGCAGTCATTTAAGGCTGGTAAAATAGCCTTGATGTCCGAGCGGGAAATAATCGGGGAGATTAGCAGACGTTTCCAAAAAACAACCAGTCGGAGCCGGCATCTGGTCTGCGGCATTGGCGATGATTGTGCCGTGTTCAGGCAGCAGGCTGGCTCTGATTGGCTGATTTCAACCGATATGCTGGTCGAAAATATTCATTTCGACCTTTCCTTTCACCCCCCTTATAAACTTGGCAGAAAGATTGTAGCTGTAAATCTGAGTGATATTGCCGCCATGGGCGGTCTGCCCGAGTTTATGCTGATTTCCGTATCCCTGCCGAAATATATTGGCAGGAGCTGGCTTGCCGATTTGCTGGCTGGAATCGATGATATGTCCGCCGGATTTGGCTGTCAGCTAATAGGCGGTGATACGGTTGGTGGCGGCGAGTTGTCCTTTTCTGTAACCGTTATAGGAAAAACGGATGGAATTACGCCGATTTATCGCTATGGTGCCAAGGCTGGTGATCGGGTTTATATCACCGGAAGCCTTGGTCAAAGCGGAGCCGGTCTTGAGATTTTACGGGGCGGCCTGCAGGCCGATGATCCTGAACTTGCCGAAAAGCTCATCGAGGCACATCTTAACCCCGAGCCGCAGATTAAAACGGGCCGGATGCTGGCCGAGCGGGCCCTGGCCACGGCCATGCAGGATGTCTCCGATGGTATAACTACCGATCTTGCTCATATTTGTTCAGCGAGTAAAGTAGGAGCGGTAATCTATGAACACCTGCTGCCGGGCCGTGAGCAGCTAGAAAGAATTTGTGCTGGCACTAATTTTTCAGCCCTTGATCTGATGATTGCAGCCGGAGAGGATTATCAGCTGGTTTTCACCTCGCCAAGCCGCCGTTTAGCCGAAAATACGGCAGAAATCACCAGAATCGGTGAGGTAGTCTGCGGCTCCGGCGTAAGGTTAGTCAGATTGAACGGCACAGAAGAAGATATAGCTTGGCGGGGTTTTGAGCATTAGACCTTATTTTCATCCAGGTTCAGGGTAATACTGGTTTTGATTTTAAGCTGCCTGCATGAAATTTTGGCAGCGGCAATCATCTTTTTAGCGGCCAGTACCTGCTTGCTGTCCTTATATTTATCGGAAAGATAAATAATCTCTGAAATACCCGACTGGATAATAACCTTGGTGCATTCATTGCAGGGGAACAGGGCCACATAAATCCTGCATCCCCTTAGATCTCTGGAAATTGAGTTAAGTACTGCATTTAACTCGGCGTGGCAGACGTAGGGGTATTTGGTGTCAAGAAATTCTCCTTCCCTTGCCCACGGCAGTTCATCGTCCGAGCAGCCCCAGGGAAAGCCGTTGTAGCCGACCCCGACAATCTTGTTCTGCTCATTTGCAATGCAGGCACCGACCTGGGTGCTTGGATCCTTGCTCCTTTGGGCGGAAAGCAGGGCGACCGCCATAAAATATTCGTCCCAGCCGAGGGGATTTGGGCGTTTATGGGTTTTGGACATGGTTTACCTGCTATAATTTCTTGAAATCCTTACGTCTTTTTCTCCAGGAATTTTCGCCGGTAACGGTATCTATAAAATTTTTTATGCCCTGGAAATACTGCTCACCGCCGGTCTCAATCATACTGTTATGCCCTGCCCCGGGGATGATATGAAACTGCTTGTTTCTGGCCCCGCTAAAGGCCTGCAGTCTTTCTGCCTCGGCGATGGGAATCAGTTCATCCTTCTGACCATGCAGGATAAAGGTCGGCATGGTTATCTGGCCGATTTTATAACGATTATTAAATCCGTCTGCCTCGGTAAACCCAAGTGCATCGGTATCAATGCCCAGCCGTTTGGCGATTGGAGCAAGGTCGGCAAAGCCGCTTTCAATAATCAGCCCCTTAAAACTATCCGGCCGGTTGTAGGCAAGTTCAATGGCACTGGCACAGCCCAGTGAGCGGCCCATAACAAATAACGGGCTGGTAAAGCCGTTTTCCTGCAGCCATTTTTCTGCAAAATCAAGTAGTTCCCCGGCATCATTCATCAAGGCCGAAACGCTTGGCTTGCCGGTACTCCAGCCGTAACCCCGATAGCTGGTAACCAGGATATTTACGCCTTGCTCGTTATATAATAAAGCCGTCTTGTTATAATCATTGACCGTTTCTCCGTTACCATGAAAGTACAGGATATTGGGAGCTTCCTTTGATGAGGAATAAAAACGGCAGCCGATGCTGATATCGTCAATATTCACATCCAGATCACATGCTCCGGGCGGCAGGGGCGTTCTGGCCTGCCGGTGGGGGAAAAAAATGGATTTTAGAATAACCGGGTTATCAATCTTGCTGTAATTAGTCATCATGGTCTGCAACATAGCTAGGGGAACCTTGAATAATTGTTCTTTCTTCCAAATTCTTCGTTACAGTCGAAAATTTATCCTCGGAATATAAACCACATATGCCTGTGGTAAATTTTCTCCTGTGCCTCGAATTTGATTGAAATATCCAATTATTCAAGGCTCCCTGGAATATTTATCATCCTGCATTTGCTAGGTATTAAAAAAGGGCTACAGAAAACTCCGCAGCCCTCAATCCTTTTCCTGGTCAATGGGGTGGATGACGAGATTTGAACTCGCGGCCTCCTGGGCCACAACCAGGTGCTCTAACCAGCTGAGCTACATCCACCATAATCGTTACCGCCAGTATTTATAGTACAGCCAGCTCTTATAATAATTAGCCGTTTTATTTGCAACCATAAACTGGTCTATTCAAAAGATTCCTTACAGTACATACAGATCTTGGCCTGCTGTTTGACAATTTCTCCGCAGGCTCGGCACTCCTTCTTGAAATTATTTTTAAGCAGGGCGGCAATCATCAGATTTACCGCATGTTCCAGGGCCTTATCCTTAAACTTATGATTTCTGATTGGGTCAATGATGCCTAAATCATTAAGGGGAACAATCAGTTCAATGGCCTTTTTCCTCCCGTCAATATGGGCAGCCTCATCCAGAATCAGGGTCAGCACCGGCTCGGTATCTTTTTTCTCCAGACAGGTGTCCAGAGCCTCCAGACAGGTCTTTTCCTTCTGATAGCGTTTATTTTGCCTTTCAATGGTGGCCGGATCAATCACGCTTGCCTTGAAGGCATCCTTGTTGCCCACCATCATAATATTGCTTTCCTTGCTGCCGGGCAGTTCCATATAGCGGTAAGAGGCGTGATGACCATATCTTTCCTCAATGCTTTGCCAGCCGTCAAGAAATAGCTGGCAGGCGTCATTTAGGCAGATAAACAACACGTCCGAACCCCAGCCCAGGCCGTCCCCAACGTGAATTTGGGGGGCCTCGACACATGACATTTTCTGTTCACAATGCGGGCAGATATGAACCTCTTTCAGTACTGTACTTTCACTGGTCAGCATATTTGTAAACTCCTTGGTTTTAGTAATTTGGCTTATTATTATGTTAACCTAACCTAATTTTATACCAATACAAGCATTTTAATCATTATCGGCGATATTTTTTATCACCTGCCGATTTTAAGGGTAGGTTTTAGCCAGGCTGTCGCTCAGAATCTCATCCACTGACCTTGCCTGATTCATACTGGTTTCTATAAATTCCCTGGACATAAAATCCTTACTGCCGTCCATAATCCGGCAAAGCTGATCAATTTCGCCGTCTTCGGCCAGTTCCATCAGGGAGATTATATTTTTAACAAAACTTCTGACAATCATCCGGCCCTCCCCCGAAGTTGACATGATTTCAGCATAGGTTCTGGGGTTTTGATTATGCACCCTGACCATCGCCAGAATGCCGTATAGTGAGGTGAGGGTGGTATGACTGGCCAGGTCATCGCAGTCAATATTATGCTGGCTGAGGGTTTTGGCCAGGGCGGCGGAAATCATGGTCGGCAGTTTTTGGCTGATGCCCATCAATAGATCGTGCTTTCTTGGGCTATCATGGTAGATCTCGGCCCCGTGTTTATAGAGGAATGCCTCAAATTCGCTGCAAAATACGCCGCTTCTGCTGGTTTTGACCACCGAAACATTTTTGTCCTTCATGGTTGCCGCCTGCGGCCCCCATAAATTATGAACCAGCATGATTTCAACCCCCTGGCTGGTAACCTCCAGGGCGGTATTGATGGTTATTTCAGATTCTCCGGCCAGCAAAATCAGGGCTTGGCCATCCTTTAGCAGCGGGCCGAACTTTTTGATGATCGCAGTGGTTGCAGAAATGGGAACGCAGATAAGCACCGCCTGAACTTCCGAAATCATTTCCTGCGGAGAAATCCTGCTGTTTCTGCCGGTTAAAATGGTGGTATAACCTTCATTTTCAAGCCGCTTGGCAAACCAGCGGCTCATGGCACCGGTGCCGATAAAGCCAAATGATTTTATCTGCTTTACCCGCATATCAACCCGCGGGAAAGAGCCGAGTAATTTGAGGCAGTCATGCTCTTGTACCACTTTTTTTTCAATGGTATCAATGGCTTTTTGTATATTTATATCTTCAATATGTCCTTCGGCCTCGATATAAACTTGTAGCTTTTGGGTTCTGATGTCGTTTTCAGAACGAAGATCAAGGATGCTTATGCCCCGCCTGGTAAATTCATTTAGAATATCCACCAGCAGGCCGACCCTATCGCTTAGCGGTCTGGTGATGATGGCGGTGGAGTCATAGCCGGTTCTGGCCGGTATCTTTTTACCAAGCACCGCAAATCTGGTTCGGTTATGATCGGCTATTTCACGCTCGATAATCTTTAGGCCATGCTTTTTAAGCATTTTCTCAGAGCCGATAACTGCCGTTTGGGCCTGCCCGCGTAAGACGGCATCAATGATGGCCTCTTCAATATTGGTAACGGAAACCTTTGTAATATCAGGAAAATTTTGTTCAAGATATTCATCACCCTGCTTGAAGGCGGAGTCCCTGCCAAGCAAGGTGCGGATTTTGCGGCCGCCGCTATGATGCTTAGCCGTAATCACACCTAAAGACAGATGGATGGGCAGCACGATATTATCCACCCAATAAATATTGGTCTGGGCTAGTCCGGCCAGCCGAAAATATTCCTTAACCCCGCCTTCACGGGTATTATAGACCGGAATCAGGGCATAATCGGCCTGATTTGAGGCCAGCGATTCAAGTACTTCGGTCAGATGGTTAAAATGCAATAACTCTGCCTCAAGGTCTAATTGTTTGGCTGCCCGGGTACTGCCTGCCTTTTGGCCTATAATCGCTATCCTAGTCATGCTTTGCAAATGGGAAAAGGCAATATAAAAGAAAAACCCGGGAAACTTAAATAATCGGATGGAATCCCGTAATTAAGATAAGAGAAACGCAGGCGGAAAACCGCTGGTCAGAATTCCGCCTGTTCAAGCCCAAGGTAAGGGTAAGAAACTAAGGCCAAAGCAGCTTGTTATATACCCAGCCGACAGTGCCGCCGCTGTGGCGGACCTTGGTCCAGTCGCCTTTTTTGCTTACCTTGGTAAGAACCACCCCCCGTTCCATAGTGGCAACCACCTCTGCACCAGTACTGGCCTCCGCCCTCATATTGACGGTGTTTTTGGCATTGACAATCGCCGTATCACATTTGCTTAGCAGGGTACTATGAACCCAGCCGGAATCATTTTCATAATCGGCTACCTTTACCCACTCGCCGTTAGATGATAATACCTTGAGCGGATAGCCGGGAAAAACTTCCATATATACCGGATCCTTGGTGGAAGGGCCGGTTCTGACGTTGACCTTGTTTTTGGTTACAGTCTTGTATTCTGCAGCACTGGCAGAAGCAGCGAGCAGTAAGACCGCACCGCCTACGAAAACAGTATTTCTAAGCAAATTGGTTAGATTCATATTATTTACCTGATAATTTTATGATAATCATAACTAACATCCCGATAACTCTATAGCAGTAAATTATTTTGAAGTCAAACACATCTTCAGGCAGTTGTTTTAAGGCAAAAACTCCAGCCGCCCCTGGCTGGTATTTATCTTGGCATAGGCCCCATAGGGCAGGGTCAGGTTTTCCCGGCCATGTCCCAGCGGAAAACCGGCAATAATCGGGCAGCATCCGCCTGCAAGCTGAAGCATCCGCTGCCAGATATATTCCTGGTAACGCAGTTTTTCGGCAGTATCGGTAATCTCATCATGGCTGAATTCGCCCAATATCAGACCGGCAAGCTGCTCAAATTTTCCGGCCAGTTTCATTTGGGTCAGCATTCTGTCCAGTTTATAAGGCGGCTCGTTTACATCTTCCATAAACAAAATGGCACCGCTATAATCAAGATCGTAGTCAGTGCCGATCAAGGTAATCAAGGTGCTGAGATTGCCGCCGATGAGTCTCGCAAACTCACCTTGGCCGTCCCTTAAAATTTCATGGCCGGAAAATTCTATCGAGGCAGACCAGTTTCCGGCAAGGCAGGCTGCCAGCCGCTCAATAGATGGTCTGGAACTATTGGGCAGGGAAGCAACCACCGGCCCGTGCAGGCTGATAAGATTATGTTTTTTCAGTAAATATGCGTTCAGCAGGGTAATATCGGAAAAGCCGGTCAGCAGCTTGGGCGTGCGGGCCATAAGCTGCTGATCAAGATAGGGCAAAAGCCGCAGGCAGCCGTAGCCGCCGCGGGCAGCGATAAGGGCCTTGACTGACGGCTCTGCCCACATCCGGTTAAATTCCAGGGCCCGATTTTCATCCGTATCGGCCAAAAAATAATTCCCCGGCCAAAGCTCTCTTGGGTAAACCGGCTCAAAACCCATTTCCCTTAAAATCTGCAGGCCGTTGATAAAGGGCTTTTCATCCTTTAATCCGGCTGCCGGGGCTATGATGCCGATTAAATCGCCTTTTTTAAGCCTTTCCGGCAGTCTTTTTTTCATGGATTATTTTCAAACCTTCAAGGGTTAGCATTGGTTCAATATGGTCAATCATGGCCGAGCAGGGAGCGATTATCTCTGCCATGCCGCCGGTGGCGAGGATGGTAAAGGGATTTCCTTCCCTGGTCATCTCATTTTTCAAATCCCTTGAAATGCCGTCAATCATGGCGCCGTAGCCGTGCAAGGCACCAAGAACCATGGAATCAACCGTGTTTTTGCCGATGATTGACTTTGGTTTTTTGCCAATATCAATCTGCGGCAGTTTGGCGGCCTTGGCAGACAAGGCATCCATAGACAGGGCGATGCCGGGCAAAATCATGCCGCCCAGGTATTTGCAGTCTGCCGAGATGCAGTCAAAGGTGATGGCAGTGCCGAAATCGATAACAATCGAATCGCCGCTATACTTATGCCAGGCAGCAATGGCGTTGACCAGCCGATCGGCACCGACCTCGGCCGGTTGTTCAACCTCAATGCCGATCATGGAACCGACTGAAATACTGTCAACAATAAAAGGCTCTTCCTTCAGGCTGTTACTTAAATATCTTCGGCCATAATCCAGCCATACCGCCTCAAGTTTGGGGACAACACTTGAAATAATCAGATGATGAATGCCGGTATGCTCAAGATTAGCCAGATTAAACAGGGTTTGGTAAGTTGCAGCAATTTCATCGCTGGTCTGGTTTTTATGCGAGGAAGTCCGCCAGGTTTCAAGCAGGTTGTTTTTCTTATAAACCCCTGTAACTATGTGTGAATTTCCTATATCTACCACAAAAAGCATTGCCGACCCCGATAATTTTTATTATTTGTATCTTGTATGCACAAGGCATTTACAACATTTATCGGCTGGAAAAAAGATATTTTTTGTGAAAAGGAAGGATGAGGGGTGGCAAAGAAAAATTACCGGAGAAAAAAACTGGGCGATTATCAATGTCATTGCTGCGGCCAAAAAAGGCCGTTCTGCTGGTCTTGCCCCTGCGGATTCCAAATTTGCCCTGAATGCTTCGAGGAAAATAAATGGGGCATCAGTAACGGCCCGACCTGGATCTGCCCGGACTGCGAGCGGATCAGAATGATGTAAGTGTTAACAAGAACGTTCAGATTTATAATTGTAAGTTTCGTCCCATTCTAGCTTCCCTAAAATATCTACAATACTTTTCTCTTCTCTCCGTGCAATAAATTCCTGTAAGGCTCTGGTAACAGCATCTTTTACTGTACTTTCACCACTTACTTTCAAGACATGTTCTATTAACTTGGAATCAATGGCAAGGTTGGTCATGCTTCTGCCCCCATTCTTATAATCATATTTTTAATTTTGATGGACTAGTAAAAACTCCATCGGTACTGCTGGAATGCCGAATGCAACACCAGTCCTAGTGAAGTCTTTCCATAGTTTATCATAAATATTTTTGTATTTTTCTATAAAAATATTCTCCCTTTTCCTGCTCTTCTTCCTCGGTATTTCCTGAAACGGCATGTAAATAATGATAAAAACTTTGCTTTACATTCTTGATAATAAACCTGTAAAAATCATTTTTATCGTTTTCCAGATTACATTTTTCCAGAGATTTATAATATTTTTGCCTATCAATATTTTCTCCAGAAATATTTGTGATCGGGAAACCATTTTGTAATAAAATCAAATTCATTACAAGCCTTGAGGTTCTGCCGTTTCCATCAATAAAAG
>PDWI01000906.1_pt1 | contig 48125 bp, 45 predicted proteins | sample 1430891 | NCBI WGS metagenome assembly PDWI01 (sample SAMN01162508, study PRJNA174530) | Oral metagenome, whole genome shotgun sequencing project. | biome: Marine environment; feature: Marine mammal; material: Swab sample of the gingival sulcus; isolation source: swab sample of gingival sulcus...
TTGGTGCAATTTAAAGCTAAATTAAATGTGTATATAGTAAAATCTATATTTAAAAATTGTAAGCAGGATTGAAATTTATCATGAGTAATAAAATTAAAAAATATCCATATCTTAAATTTAATTTTAATTTAATGACTATGTTTTTAGTGTTTTCAACAACCCTACTTACACTATTTGCAACAATACTCATCATTACTTATAGTCGTTTTAATGATTATAAAACTCTTATATATGATATTACAGATAATTCTATACCTAAGATTATAAAAACAACAAATATTTATGCTCATGTAAAAGAGTTTATATATCTAAATGAAAAAATGCGAACATCAACAACCGACATACAAAGAAGAATTACCTATCAACAAATTATCTATAAGATTTTACTAATAAATAAATTTGAAATAAAAGTATTTAACAATAAAGAATTAGAAGAAAAATTTTCTGCCTTAAAAAAAGAGTTTAAAATTATAAACAAAATCGTACAAGATGAAATTATCATTCGAAATAAAATTAAAGATAAAATACAACACATCTATACACTAGATAGCTATTTTATAAAACAAAATCTATATCCAAAACTACAAACAGAGTTTTTAGAGATTATAAATCTAACCATTCAAGCTCATGAAGAAGATGTTTTAGACAAGCTTATCGATATCAAAACAAAATTAAACAAAAAATTTAATCTTTTAGAAGAAAATAAAAAATATCACAAATATAAAGAATATTTAGATGAATATAAACTTAATGTTTTAGGAAAAAATGGCTTGATACCGCTTAAGCTACAAGAGTTACACCTAAAAGACAAATCATTACAAATAGAGAGCTTTGTGCGAAATTTAATTCAAAAGTTTGTTGATAAAATTGAAGAGTTATCAATAGAAGAAAACAATAAATTATTAAAACAATCCAAAGAAAATTCTAACCAACTACAAATACAGATGCGATATGTAGCCATCATAATCTTTACAGGTTTGATTTTTTTGATTTTATTTATATACTATATTAGACAAAAGATTATCAAAAGACTAATCGCCTTAAGTGAAAATATCCAACTTAGGTTTCAAGGAAGTAGAGAAGAAATTATCGATAATGGTCATGATGAGATATCTTCTATAGTTAAAAATGTAAATTTCTTTGCCTCTAAAGTACAAGAACAAAATGAAAAACTAAAAGAACTATCTTTAACTGATGGTTTAACCAAAATAGCTAATAGACGACTTTTTGATATTAAATTTGAAAATGAACTAAATATGATCAAGCGATACAATCATGAAAGTGCAATTTTAATGATTGATGTTGATAATTTTAAGCTATATAATGACAATTATGGACATTCCAAAGGGGACGAGTGCTTAAAGAAACTAAGTGAAGTGTTAAAAAGTGTCGTAAAAAGAGAGATAGATTTGGTAGCTAGATATGGCGGAGAAGAGTTTATTTGCATATTATCAAACACAGGTGAACAAAAAGCCAAAAACATAGCTACATCGATCCTAAAAGCCTTAGCCGATACAAACATTACCCATGAATACAATGGCGATTTTTCGTTTGTAACCTTAAGCATAGGGATAACAATGATAACAAGAGACGATATTAAACTTGGACATTCAAACATAGAAAAAGCAGATGAGGCTTTATATGAAGCTAAAAGACAAGGTAAAAATAGATATATTTGCTATAGAGACTTAGAAACTGATTAAGTGAAAGCTTCAAAAAATCTTTTAAGCTTTTTAAAGTCATATCAGTTTTTCTTTGCTTTAAGATAAGCCTCATACCTTTGCTTAGTATTAAAATATCTACTCTCAACCTTACTTTCTGATGGCTTTATAAATACTTCTGGGGTAGAATATTTTTTCTTAGCAAAGATATTTCCATATTTTTTTAATTTATTATTGCACCTCTCTGCCTTATCCATCGAACCATCAATATAAAAATAGTCTTCATTTTTATAGTATTCATATATCCACCTCTCAACATCATCTCTAACACCATTTTTATTTACATCTATACCTAAAAGTGTTGAATTGTTTAGCTTTTCATCTGGTTCTGGAGGCAACTCATGACCCCTGACTATCCACTTTACATTTAAAGTTATTGGGTTTGAGATTAAATCTTCATATTTGGCTTGCAAAGTTATATTTGTATCTTTGATAGGCACTATATAGTTTGTATTGCTTGGAGCTATAGCATCTTTTGGACTTACTAACCACGTGAGATTTTTATGTCTCCAAATACCATTTTGATCTATCACTTTTAAAAATACCTCTTCATTTTTCAATGCCTTATCTGTTGGCATCTTCAAAGTCAAACTTGTAGGCTCTGGGGCAATATATACAGATGTATCAAAATCACACTGGGATTTTAATTTAGAAATTTTAGCAGAGCCAAACACATGTCCGCTTAGTCTTTGATCATATTCATCATAAACCTTTTTTCTCTTTTTTGTATTAAAAGATACCTTATTAACTTTTCTCCAAATATTTTCATCCTCATCTACTAAGTTTTGCTCACCATAATGATTTGCATAATGTGAATAATACCACTCACAATCCATAGCAGCGGAACTCTCTTTTTGAATATCAAGTGCAAGCTCTGGATTTTTAAGAATTTTAGCATCCACTTTCGCATTTTGCAAGGCAATTTGTATATAAATTGGGTGCTTATCCCTATAAGTTTCATATATCCATATCTCTACATCATCTCTAATGCCATTTTGATTAGCATCTATACCATCAATAGTAGAGTTGTTTATCTTCTCATCTGGCTCTGGAGGCAAGATATTTTCAGCTTTACAAAAAGTCAAAATAAAACAAGATAAAATTAAAAAACTTTTTATTTTCATAAAACGCCTTTCAAAAAATTATCCCTAAATTATTTAGGGATAATAAAAATTTTATTTAATATTTTTAAAAATATCCAAACTATCAAGCTTTTCCCACGGATAATCTTCTTGCCCAACTTGTCCCCTACTTGCCACATCAGCGTACCAAAAAGTATCTTCGCTTGGCTTATCTAGTCCAAATTTTTCAGTTATCCACTTTGGAGTAAGCTTAAAAGTGCTCATGACAAAATCTGAAAGCTTATCATCGTCAAACTTTGTATAAGTTCCCATGGTATCCACTGAAACAGAAACTGGCTTAGCCACACCGATAGCATAACTTAACTGCACTATACACTTCTTAGCAAGACCTGAAGCTACCACATGCTTTGCTATCCATCTTGCCGCATAAAGTCCGCTTCTATCAACCTTTGTATAATCCTTGCTTGATTGTGCTCCGCCACCTATCGGAGAATACCCCCCAAAACTATCAACTATTAGCTTTCGACCTGTCAAGCCACTATCATGAAGTGAGCTGTGATTTACATATCTGCCTGTTGGGTTTAGATGAATAATGGTATCGCTTGGATTATAAAGTTCGCTTGGAAGATTTGTGTCGTCAATTAACTTTTTAAGCAAGGCTCTAACTTCTTTTATATCCATACCCTCAACAGAAGGAGCTGAAACCACGATAGTATGGATTTTTTGAGGCTTACACTCTTCAAAATTTTGCTTAGTGCCATAGTCTATTGTAACTTGAGTTTTTATATCAACGCCTAACTTATCTTTATGAGACAAGGCATAAGAATACACCTTATCACAAATCGCCCTTGCATAAGTTATAGCTGAAGGCATAAAATGTTCCGTCTCATCAGTAGCAAAACCAAACATAATACCCTGATCCCCTGCTCCGATTTCACCATCTTCTTGATCAACGCCTTGGTGTATATCTGGACTTTGTTGATTTAGTAAAACTTGCACTTTTACATCATCTGGGTGCAAACACTGACCCTTACTAAAGCCACTTTTTCCATCATAGCCTATCTTTATAAGAGTTTTTTTTACCAATTCCTCATACTCACTTTGGCTCATACTATGCTTAGAATTAACCTCGCCACCTATTATAATATTTTTCCCTGCAACAAAAACCTCACTTGCCACACGGGAGTTTGGATCGTTTTTTATATACTCGTCCACAACCACATCTGAAATGATATCCGCACACTTATCAGGGTGTCCTGGACTAACGATTTCTGAAGTAAAAAGATACATACATTTCCTTTTAAAAAATTTTATGAGTATTTTAGCATATTTTATTTAACCTTTTGTATATAAGCAAAAACTTGATAAAATATTTATCAATGTAGCATAATAAACTACATCAACAAAATCAACAAAAAGGGATAGCAAAATGGCATTTTCCATACGATTAAATGACAGCGAACGAGAGCTTGCAAACGCTTATGTTTCTTTGCATTCAATGAGTTTAGCTGAAGCTTTCACGAGAGCTTTATTTGAAAAGATAGAAGATGAGTATGATGTCAGTATCGATCAAAAAAGATAAGAAGAGCATATCACAAACAAAACTTATAAACGAACTTTAGGATAAACTTGGTTTATAAACTATCAAGTCAAAACCATAGATAAATTTTATAAAGAGTTTAAAAAGTCCGACATTGATACTCAAAAATTATTAAAATCATATATAAACAAGCATCTCATGAACACTCAAAATCCACGAGCAAAAGGCAAATCAATTTAAGTGAATATTGGTATATTATAGGCTTATTTGCCACATACAAGATGACAAACCAATCATGCTTCTTAAGTGTAAATCAAAAAATCTTAATATACTCTGCCGTCAAGACCCTTAGGCTTGCAAATAATCTACCAAAAGTGGCTTTGTATACCACTTTTTTTATCTCTTTTTTCAAAAAATATTTTTAAAAAGTCATCTCTATCCATAGGTTTTGCTCCTAAGCTTAAAAGATGAGAGTTTACCGCTTGGCAATCGATTAAAAAGTCATGCTTTTGTAAAAAATTTGCTAGTGAGACAAAGGCTACTTTTGAGGCATCGCTGACCTTACAAAACATGCTCTCTCCACAAAATATCTTACCTAAACATAAGCCATAAAGTCCGCCGACAAGTTCGCCGTTTTGCCATACTTCTACACTTTTTGCGATATTTCTTTCATGAAATAAGATAAAAAGATTTTGCAACTCTTCGCTTAGCCATGTTATCTCGCCATTTTTAACCCTAATATCTCTACAATTTTGTATAACACCTTTGAAATCTTTATTGAAAGTTACTTGAAATTTTTTAAAACTTTTTTTGAGACTTTTTGAGACTTTTACTTCGTTTGGAATTAAAACACAACGAGGATTTGGTGACCACCAAAGTATCTCCTCACCCTCATTAAACCAAGGAAAAATGCCATTTTGATAAGCGTTTAATACTCTTTGTGGTTTTAAATCTCCTCCCCACGCTACAATTTCACTATCATCTTGCAATGTTGGAAATGAATAATCATTGTCAAAAAGTTTTGGTATTAAAATCTCATTCATATGTAAAAGTTAGTCTATCTTTTCTAAATCCGATTTTTACTATACCGCCATTTTTTAGTTGCCCAAATAAAATCTCATCACTTAATGGAATGTTGATTTTTTCACTTATCAATCTTGCTACCACTCTAGCCCCTAAAGTATCACTATAACCCTGCTTTGCTAGATATTGTTTAGCATGTTTAGACATAATAATTTTGATGCTTTTCTCTTTTAATTGTTCGTTTAACTCACCTAAAATCTTATCAACAATTTGCATCATTTCATTTTGACTTAAAGGATTAAACTGCACTATAGCATCAAGACGATTGATAAATTCTGGTGCAAAAAAGTCTTTGATGGCTTTTGAAGTTTTGGCAGAAGCATCTTTTTTAAAGCCCACTACAACGCCCTCTTTTGTCCCTAAATTTGATGTCATGATAACAATCACATTACGAAAATCACTTTTTACACCATTGTTGTCTGTTAAACTTGCGTTATCAAAAACTTGAAGTAAGATATTGATCAAATCTTCATGAGCTTTTTCAATCTCATCAAGCAATAAAACACAATACGGATACTTTTTAATAGCCTCTGTCAAAAGTCCGCCATCTTCAAAACCTACATACCCAGGAGGTGCTCCAACAAGTCTTGAGACTGAGTGCTTTTCCATATATTCACTCATGTCAAATCTCTCAAAATGTATGCCTAAAATATGTGCAAGTTGTTTTGCAATTTCAGTTTTTCCAACTCCAGTTTGTCCTGAAAACAAAAATGCTCCCATAGGAGAATTTGGCTTACTAAGTCCTGCAAAATTTTGCTTAATGTGAGATACGAGTGTGGTTATGGCTTCGTTTTGACCAAATATCTTTTGTTTTAATTTTTTCTCTAAATCTTTTAAACACATGACTTCATGACTACTAATCTGCTTTTGTGGTAAATTTGCCATTTTTGAAACAATAAACTCCAAATCATCAATAGCTACATCTTTTTTGTTGTTGTTCGATAAATTAAAAGATGCTCCAACCTCATCTAGCAAATCAATTGCCGAATCAGGCAAAAATCTATCATGAAGATATTTTTTTGATAATTTGACTGCTCTTTGTACGACTTCATCACTATATTTTACACCATGAAAACCCTCATACGAACTCTTAAGTCCTTGTAAAATCTGTATAGTATCATCAATGCTTGGTTCGTCAATATCAATCTTGCAAAATCTTCTCAAAAGTGCTTTATCTTTTTGTAATGAATTTCTAAATTCACCATAAGTACTTGCTCCGATACATCTCAATTCTCCACTTGCCAATGATGGCTTGAGCAGATTTGACATATCCAAACTCCCGCCACTTGTCTCTCCTGCTCCTACTATGGTATGAATTTCATCTATAAATATGATAGAATTTTTAAGACTTTTTAACTCTTTTAGTATTCCTTTTAATCTTTTTTCAAAATCTCCACGATATTTTGTGCCAGCTAAAATAGAACCCGTATCAAGTGAGTAAATAGTAAAATTTTTTAACGCATCAGGTACTTTTTTATCATTGATAGCCAGAGCTAAACCTTCAACAATAGCCGTTTTACCTACTCCGCTTTCGCCTATTAGTAAAGGATTGTTTTTCTTTCTTCTACAAAGTGTTTGCATGATAAAATGCAATTCATCACTTCTGCCAATTAAAGGATCAATTTTACCTTGTTTAGCTAAATTGTTTAAATTTATCGTATATCTTTTTAAAAAACTATTTTCTTCTTCTTTTTCTTGTGTGTTTAATGAGTCTGTATGATGTACGACTTGCTTAACAATGTCAAGCTTTTGTATGCCTCGTTTTTTCAAAAGATAGACACAATAACAATACTCTTCATCATATAAAGCAATTAAAATATCAAAAATACTAGCTTTTGTTTTTTGTGCACTTTTGGCATGAAATACGGCTTGATTTGTAACTCTATCTAGCGATACGCTAGGAATAGGTTCGCTATCTTTTATGATTTGATAGTTATTTTTAAAATACTCTTCTAGCTCAAGTTTTAATTCGCTAATATTTACATGAAAAAAATCCATAATACTAAGTATATCATCATCACTTAAAAGCATATAAAAAATATGCTCACTAGTTACATATTCATGAGAGTTTTGTTTTGCCAACAGATAGGCATTTTCAAGTAAAATATTTACTTTTTCATCAATCAAATCAATTCTCCTCCATAATAGCTCTTAGTGGAAATTCATACTCATTTGCCAAATCACTCACCTGCATAACCTTTGTCTCAGCTATCTCTTTTGTATAAATTCCACAAACCCCCCTACCCTTTTCATGTACGCTAAACATGATATCAATCGCCTCTTCTACCTCTTTATGAAAAATTGTAATCAAAACATCAACCACAAAATCCATACTAGTATAATCATCATTTAACAAAATAACCTTAAAAAGCGGTGGCTGTTTTAGTTTGGTACTGCTTTTTGTTTTCTCTTTTAAACTCACTTTAGTGCCTTAATTTTTTCTAAATCTTTTTTGATCGTCTTAATACCAACATCGCCTATATAATATTTGACATCTTTTTTTCCGTCCCAAACATCGCTTAGGATTTGATATTTTGCATTTTTAAGCACAACCTTAAAGGGAAGCTGTATGGCTTGCGGGTATGAAATATCGCTCGTAATGGTCTTTTGAAGTCTTTGGTTTTGCATTTTATCGTTTGAAATGAAATAATGAGCATTGTATTTTTGAGCAAAATTTTCAACCACATCTTCATCACTTACATCTTCATAAGTGGTCAAGCCTATTAAACTTATCTCATCACTTTGGTTTATTTGTAAATTTGTTAGCTCTCTTGCCTCTTTTTGACAAGGAGGACAAAATGTGCCAAAAAAATCAAAAATAATAATCTTCTTTTCATCTCCAACAAGTTCAAATCCATTTTTTAATCGCTTAATTTTTCTCTCTCCACCCTCAACACCTTTAAGAGTTATAATATCGCCTTGTTTATAAGATTTTACATCCTCGATAATGACTTCATGACTTGTTTTTTGTTCGCAAGATACAAATATAAAAGCTAAAATAAATAAAATTAAATTTTTCCTCATCAATACCCTTTTGCATATTTTTTCATAGCACTTTGTGCTTCTCTGTCTGCTTCTTTTCGCTTTAATGTCTCTCTTTTATCGTGCAAACTCTTACCTCTTGCAAGAGCAATTTTGACTTTGACTCTGTTTTTTGAGTTTAAATACAAACTAAGTGCAACCATGCTTAAGCCATCTCTTGATACTTTTCCAAAAAGTTTATCGATCTGTTTTGCGTGTAAAAGAAGTTTTCTATCTCGTTTTTCTTCTGGTGTAAAATGTACATTTGCATTTTGTATATAACTGATATGAGAGCCTATAAGGTAAATTTCATTTTTGATAACCCTAACATAACTATCTTTTAAGTTTACCCTTCCTAAGCGTATTGATTTTACCTCGCTACCCTTAAGCTCAATGCCAGCTTCTAATTCTTCCAATATTTCATAATCATGAAAAGCCTTTTTATTTCTTGTAATCGTCTTACCCATGTTTTATCCTAAACATACTACTGCCACTTCCACTCATGAAATAACCTTTGTCTAAAAATTGCCTTAAATTTTCATTTAAAGCGATAGAGCTTTGATATAAGTCATTTAATACCAAAGGCTTAAATGTACTTAAAAGCATTTTAGATGAACACTGATTTAAATGTGCAAAATCAAGTTTATTTACAGGATTAAAATCCTTTGAAAATTCAGCAAAAACCTTAGAAGTTGGACAGATAATATCTGTAAGTTTTAGTTCAAGTTTAGGAATGTCATCTTCAAATTCTTTTACTATCTCACCTATACCACTTACATTTGCACTTTTGTATTCGTATATAAAAAACGGCACATCAGCACCCACTTTTGCCCCAATTTTTGCTAATTTATCTTTGCTTAATTTTAAATTTAACACTTCATTGCACAAAAGTATAAAACTAGCCGCATCACTACTGCCACCACCAAGTCCTGCACAAGATGGAATATGCTTTTTAACAAAAACTCCATGAGAAGCAAAAAAGCTTTTCAACTCCCTTTTAAATCCAGCTTGTTGTAAAACTTGATAAGCTTTAAAAATGATATTTTTTTCAGTTATACAATCAAAATCGCCATTTAATTCAAATTCGCAAGTTTGTGTTTTTGGTTCAAAACTAATCTCATCATGTAAGCTTTCATGACAAATAAAACGAGAATTTAAAAGATGATAACCATCTTTTTTGCCAATAATTTTTAAAAATATATTTATCTTACAAGGTGCATTTTTTTTCATGAAAGTTTTTCTTTAATACTGCTAAGTAACTGCATTGAAGCTTTAGAATTTGACTTGATATTTGCTTGTTTTACCGCCTGTTTTAACTCATCTCTAAGTATCATAACATCATCAGGTGCGTCAATTCCTAATTTTATAACTCCTTTATTTATCTCAACAATCTTAATACAAATTCCCTCACCTATACTTACACTCTCACCCTCTTTTCTTGATAATATTAACATAATTTAACCTTATTTAATTCATATTTTACTTTTTCATTTTGTATTGTTATTATAGCAAATTCAGAGCCAAAATTAACAAAATATGTACCATTTTTTCTAATTTTAAAATCTTTTTTTTCTAATTTTTTACCCAAAATCATATCTTTTTCATCAGCTAAATAAAAATTTTGTTCTAAATTTAAAAATTCTATTGGATTTAACTTCTTTTCATCTTCGTAAACAAATTTGCCCTCACTTACTCTTCTTAAAGCACTCAAAGTCCCGATAGTACCCAATTTTTCAGCGATAATTTGCCCTAAACTTCTTATATATCCACCCTCACTTACGCTCACTTTAAAACTAACAAAAGGGTGAGTATAGTTTAAAAATTTTATATCATAAACTTGCATTATCTGCTCATGAAGACTAAATACTTCATCTTTTCTCGCTAACTCATAAGCTCTTTTGCCGTCTATTTTTTTTGCAGAAAATTTTGGTGGAGTAAACTTAACTTCACCTTTTAAATCTTGCAAAACTTCTTTTATGTGTTGCTCATGAAAGTGTGGAATTTTTTCGATCAGCTCTATATTTTGCGTATCAAAACTTGCTGAATACGCACCTAACCAAAGTGTTGCCTTATAAGTTTTTGGAGCCTTTTTTAAAAATCTAAAAAGCTTTGTATATTGATTAAATGCAACAATCAAAACTCCGCTAGCAAAAGGGTCAAGAGTTCCAGAAAATCCAGCTTTTTTCACTTTATACCTTCTTTTGATACGGCTTAAAAAGTGATTGCACACCATATCTTTAGGCTTAAAAGCAACAAAAAGTCTATTTGTCATATTTTCTCTACAAATGAAGCTAAAATATCTTTTTTGATGCCTCCAAAATTTATTTTAAGTTTAAATTCTCGTTTAACCTTGCTAACCTCAAGCACTCTTCCCATACCAAAAATTTTATGATTTACCAAATCTCCTTTTTTAAAGGAAGTTGTTTTTTCTATGCTTATACTTCCTTTACAAATCCCGCACTCTGTTAAAAATCTACTTTTTAGCAATTCAGCTCTTCTTCCTTTATAAAACCTACTATTTGACGAACTTAAAACTAACTCTTTTTTAGCTCTTGTGATAGCCACATATGCTAAACGCCTCTCTTCTTCAATATCACTTCCATCACCAATTAGCGGAAAAAAACCCTCTTCAAGCCCTATTACAAACAGATAATCAAATTCTAAACCCTTACTTGCATGAACACTCATGATTGAAATATTATCGCTATCAATTTGGTCTTGATCGCTTTGTAATGCTAAATCGTTTAAAAATTCATCGATGCTAAGTTCCATATTTTGCTTTATTTGATCTTTAAAAAGTCCATAAAATTCATCAATATTACTGACTCTATCTATACCATCTGGCATCTTAGAATAATACTGCCTTAATCCAAAAGCACTCTCTAAATTTTCAGCTACCTTATAACTATGCTCTTCGCTTAGGATTATCATCTCTTCAAGTTTTTCGATAAAACTATATAAAGCTTTGAAGCTTTTTTGATTTAACTGCTCTTTTAAGATATCTTCGTAAGTTTTAATGTAAGCGAACAAGGATAGTTGTTTTTCAAAAGCTCCTTTTGTAATCTTTTCAATAGCGACCTTACCTAATCCTCTTTTTGGACGATTTATGATGCGTTTAAATGAAAAGTCATCATGAGCATTAGCAACAACTCTTAGATAGCTTATAATATCTTTAATCTCAGCTCTTTCGTAAAATTTAACTCCGCCGACCATTTTATAGGCAATATTTTGCTTATTTAATCCCTCTTCAAGCGATCTACTTAAGGCATTTATGCGGTATAGAACTGCGATTTGTTTCGCATTTACTCCATTTTGTAATAAATCTTTTATTTTTTTAGCTATCAAATTTGCTTCAAACATCTCATCGTTTGATTCGATATATTCGATATCTTTTCCATCTCCATTAACGCTAATTAGATTTTTACCAAGTCTTCCTCTGTTGTGTCTTATAAGCTCATTTGCTATGTTTAAAATTTGATTTGTGGAACGATAATTTTGCTCTAACTTTACGACCTTTGTGCTTTCAAACTTATCAGCAAACTCAAGTATATTTTTAATATTTGCCCCTCTCCACCCATAAATACTTTGGTCATCATCGCCAACTACACAAATATTATTGTGCTTTGAACATAGTTTTTCTAAAAGTTTAAATTGTAAATCATTTGTATCTTGATACTCATCAACCATGATGTATTGATATCTCGTACTTAGCTCTTCTTTAATATCTTCATTTTCATCTAAAATCTTATATGTCAAACTAAGTAAATCATCAAAATCAACTAAATTATTTTGCACTAAATTCATCTCATATTTTTCATAAATCGCTGCTATTTTTTGATAGCTTGTATGTTTAGCTTTTTGTATGGCAGTTTGTGGTGTAATTAGGCAATTTTTATATCTTGAAATTTCATTTACTAAAGTCGGCAAGGCAATATCGCTTTCAAAACTTTTTAAAATTCGTTTTTTATCATCAGTATCAATTACAACAAAGTTACTATCCCTATTTAGCCTATTGATATGAAATTTCAAAAAAATAAGTCCAAATTTATGAAAAGTGCAAAGCAAAGGAGGATAAGAAATATTTGCATTAATATCTTTTAATAACTTCATAGCTCTTTCTCTCATTTCAGTTGCTGCTTTATTTGTAAATGTTAAAGTCAAAGTATTTGCCGCATCAACTCCAACCTCTCCTATCAAATAAGCCAATCTAGTAGTTATCGTCTTTGTCTTACCACTACCTGCACCTGCTAAGATAAGTATAGGATTTTTTACTTCTTTTACTGCTTCTTGCTGAGCTTTATTTAACTCTTTTAAAATTTTTTGCATAATCTATCCTAAAAAAATTTACTCTAAAATAGTGTAATATTGTAACATAATTCACATAAGGAAATACTGATATAGGATTTTTTTATTAGTTTCTTGCTTTTTTTATTACTATATGTTATTATCAAAATAATAAATCATTAAGGATAAAACATGTTAAGGGATTTTTCAAAGATCAATACTTTTCTAACCGTCGTAAGAGAAAAAAGTTTCTCAAAAGCTTCCAAAAAATTAGGCATTTCACAACCTGCTGTTACCCAGCAAATTAAATTATTAGAAGATTTTGTTCAAGCTAAAATCGTCGATAGAAAGAAAAATGGTATAGGACTTACAAGAGAAGGAAAAGAGTTTTATAAAATCACTCAAAGATTGGAAAGATTTTTGTGTAATACCGAAAAAGAGATCTTGCAAATCATGAATAAAAAAACAAATTTCATCCTTGGTGCTTCAAGCGTTATAGGAAAATTTATCGTACCAAATTTTTTAAGTGGCCTTGAAAAATCAATCAATAATGGAATAAATTTAAAACTTGGAACTTCTGATGAAATCATGGAAAAACTCTTTGATAGAAAAATTGATCTTGCCTTGCTTACTAAAAATTATCATGATGATAGTTTATATATAAGAGAATGGATAGATGACGAATTTGTATTGTTTTCTCGTTCAAAACTTCCAAATTTTGTCAAAAAAGAGGATTTAAGAGATTTTAGCTGGATTTCAAGAGAAGATAATTCGCAAATCAATCAATTAATCATAAGAGAGCTTGAAGCAAATGGTATAGATTATACTAAATTCAAACATATAAGCTCTACAAATTGTTCTGCTACTATTAAACAGACAATCTTGAAAACTCCCATCACTTCACAACCTTTAGTTTCGTTTATTTCAAAACATGCTATTCATGATGAGATACAAAGAGGTGAGCTTTATGTCTCAAAAATTAGAGGCTTAAAACTCAAAAGAAAACTTTATATAGCCTCTTTAAAAGACGATAAAAACAATGCTTTTATCAATAGTGCTGTTAGCTACATACTTAAACAAAAAGAGTTATAAAATATACTTTAAAAACTTTGTCCTTGAAAGAAAATCTTTCAAGGACAATAAAAACCGAATACTAAAGACTCTGAGTTGTATCTATATTTGTGATATTATTTTTCTCCACATAACCGCTTAGTCCTAAGCACAACGCTCCATCTCCTGTAACATTGCAAGCCGTACCAAAACTATCTTGTAAAGCAAAAATCGTTAGCATCAAAGCTGTTCCACTCTCATCAAAGCCAAGTACACTAATGATAAGTCCAAGTGAAGCCATAACTGTTCCGCCAGGAACTCCTGGTGCTCCGATAGCGAAAATACCCAATAAAAAACAAAAAAGTATCATAGTAGAAACCGCAGGCAAAGTTCCATAAAGTACTATAGAAACAGTCATGACAAAGAAGACTTCTGTCAAAACGGAACCGCAAAGATGAATATTTGCAAAAAGAGGGATAGAAAAATTTACCATCTCATCTTTTAAAGGTGGCTGTGATTTTTTAGCACACTCTAGTGATACTGCCAAAGTAGCAGCTGAAGACATAGTACCTACCGCTGTGATGTAAGCTGGACCATAATTTTTTAATACATCTAAAGGGTTTTTGCCAGCATAAATCCCCGCAAGAGTATATAATAAAGCAAGCCAGATGAAATGACCTATCATGACAATAGCTATGACTTTTACAAATAGTGGAAATTGCTCTGTTATACTTCCTTCGTAAGATAATACGCAAAAAGTAGAAGCTATAAAAAATGGTAAAATTGGAATGATGATTTTTACTACGATTTTTAAAATAATCTGCTGAAACTCATCAAGCAAAGAAGTGATAACTTTTGCTTTTGTCCAAGCAGCTGCAAGTCCGATGAGGATAGAGAAAACCAAAGCACTCATGACAGACATAACAGCAGGAATGGCTAATTTAAACGAAACTTCAGGCACCTCTTTTAATCCCTCAGCCGAATTTACAACATTTAGCATTGGTATAATAGCATATCCACTAAAAGCAGAAAATAAAGCCGCTCCTAATGATGAGACATAAGCCACACTAACCGCAACCAATAAAATCTTAGAAGCATTTTGCCCCAATTTTGTAATAGATGGTGCAATAAAACCAATGATGATCAAAGGCACACAAAAAAATATCAATTGACCTAATACATATTTAAATGTTACTATAATTTTCATGAGACTTTCTTCAGCACTTAAGCCAACAATGATACCAATAACAACTCCTAAAAGAAGTTTCATAGGTAAAGAAAAGAGTATTTTCTTCATTTTTTATCCTCCAAAATAAATTTAATCCCCCTCTATTTTTTACTATTTTTCCTCAGATTGAGCAAAATTTTTTCGTATAAAATAATAAATTGCTCCTATAACAAGCCCTCCTAATCCTATATAAATTTTCATAAAAGCAGCATCATTTCGTGGCCAAAGCAACCAAAAACTCACAAGTACAGCTAAGACAGGAATAACAGGACCAAAAGGCACTCTAAAACTTGGGTTTAAATCAGGTCTTTTTTTGCGTAAAACAATCACAGCTAAGCAAGTTGGAACATATTGGACAAATCTTGAAACCACAGAAATAGCTGCTAATACGGCAAATGAACCAATCAAGCTTCCATAAAGTGCTAAAATTAGCGTAAAAATTCCTGTATAGATGATGGCTAAATATGGTACATCATTTTCATTTTTCTTTGCTAACGCCTTTGGAACAAGTCCATCATTTGCTAAAGCTGCTCCACTTCGTGGTGTTAAAATAGAGGCTGCTATATTGATACCGCCTATTGATATGAGCGTTCCAGCACCGACTAAATATTTACCCCAATCACCCAAAACAACGCTAAAAGCATCTTGAATAGGTGCTTTTGAGGTGGCCAAAGAGTCCCCTAAAATGCCAATAGCAGTAGCAATAATAGCTATATAAAAAATCGAGCAAATCAAAATAACAAGCAAAATCGCCTTTGGCACATCTCGTTTTGGATTTTCCATATCTTCTGCTGCAACCGCTATGCTTTCAAAACCAGTAAATGCATAAAAAATGATGATAGCAGCCGTTCCTATGGCAGCACTAGAGCTTAGTGGTTCATGAGTTACTTTATCCAAACCTGCTACAAAAAATGGCTCAAAATTTCCCGCATTTATATACCAAATTCCAACAGCTATAAAGATAATAAGAGGTATTAATTTACCAGTTGTTACGATATTATTAAACGCTTTTGACATCTTTATACCTGAAATATTTAATAAACTAAGTCCTATGACTATAATGCTTACAATCAAAGCCTTTGTAAGTTTTAAAGAGCCAAATAAAATAGCACTTTTAGGAAGTAAGGCCATCAAAGCTTCTGCAAAACCGACCGTCATCGTCGCCCAAGCTATGATAGCTATCGCCCATTTCATGAATCCAACTTCAAAACCCACAAAATCCCCAAAAGCCTCCTTAGCATATACATAAGGACCACCATTTACTTTAAACATACCACCAAGTTCTGCAAAACACATAGCGATACTAACGACAAGCAAAGCATCAAAAATCGTAACAGCTATACTAGCTGGTCCTACCAAAGCATATATTTTGTTTGGAAGCAAAAATATACCTGTACCAATAATAGCATTAAACCCTAACAAAATGACACTTATAAGCCCCATTTTACCTAAATTATCTTTAAACATATATCTCCTTTTTTTAAATATTTTTTATAAATTCGCTAAAAATATTTTTCTCATTCTTATCGTATTTATTCATCATTTCAGGGTGCCATTGCACTGCTAAAATGGATCTTTTTTTATCCTCAATGGCCTCTACCACACCATCGCTAGTCCTCCCGCAAATTTCAAAATTTGGTGCAACATCTTTTAATACTTGATGGTGCCATGAATTAACAAAATATTTTTCTCCATAAAGTCTTGTGAAAAAATTATCTCCGCTAAAATATACATATTGAACTCCCATATGACAATCTTGATCTTGCCAGTGTTTAATAAGCTTATTTTTACTCAAGCTAAGATCTTGCAATAAACTTCCACCATATATGACATTTAAAAGCTGAAAACCACGACATATACCTAAAATTGGCTTTTTTCTCTCTTCCATTTTTTTAACAAGAGCCATATCAAAGCTATCTCTTCTAGGGTAAATATCGCCCGTTTTAGGATCTATTTCTTCATGATATAAATGCGGATTTACATCATGGCCGCCTGTCAAAATCAAAGCATCAATACTATTTGCATAAAATTCTAAAATATCTTCATGTTCTAAAATCGGCAACGTTAAAGGAATGCCACCATTACTATAAACTGAACTTATATAATCATCATTTACATAAGCTCTTTCGTATCCAGCAAAAACCCCACTACTATCTTTGAGCATACTCATAGCTATACCAATGACTGGCTTAGTTTTCATTTTTTTTCCTCTTTCTTAACATAATATTCAAAATCTCCTCATCTGTTGTTTTCATACCAACTCTTGCCATGTAGCCGATATTTCTAATCGTCTCTTCAATATTGTCTCCAACTATGCCCTCGCCTTGCTCAAACACAAAACCTGACTCACTCATACTTAAAGCTATCAAAGCATTATTTAAACTCACGGCTATCTTAGCCGCACAACTAGGCTTTGCTCCATCACATACCATTCCGCCACTTGTCGCTAAAGTGTTTGTAATGGTATTGCAAATCTTTTCATAAGGATAATCTTGCATATACCCAAGCCCTGCTCCACTAGCAGCACTAGCACTCACCGCTCCACAAAATGCTGATAATTTACCGATAAATCGCTTTTGATGAATGGCAAGTAAATTTGCAAAAATCAAAGCTCTATACAATTTCTCATCGCCGACATTGTGCTTTTTTGCATGAGCTATCAAAGGTATAGCTATAGTCATGCCTTGATTTCCACTTCCAGAGTTTATCACCACAGGCAACGAACAACCACTCATTCTAGCATCACTTCCAGCCGCAGCTAAAGCCACACTAGATAGTTCCGCTCCCATATTTTTTGCCAAAGTTTGCCCTACATGAGCACCCCAATCATGCTTTAAACCCTCAAGCCCAATGGCGTAATTATAATCTATCTCTTGTCTTAAAGCTTTTAGCAAATCTTCATTTTCTTTTGAGTAAATGTCGATGTTATTTGCATAATTATAAATATTTTCTACACTTAGTTCGCTAAGGTCCATTTTACTCTCTTGTATGGCTTGATTTTGCTGGTCAAAGATTGTTTCATTATTTTTTATGATTTTTGTAATGCCTGTGTGATTGCCTTTTAGCTCGACACAACAAGAATTTTTCTCTCCTTCAAGCTCACATCTAATATAGAGATTTTCTTCACCTTTTTGCAATTCAACGCTGATTTTGTCGTTGGCTATAAAATCTTTTGTTTTTTGTATATGCTCTTCGCTCACATCTTCTAACACATTTAAAACCTTACTTGCATCTCCTCCCATGAAGCCCAAAACACAAGCAACTTCTATACCTTTTAATCCGCCAGAATTTGGAATAGTAACAGCTTTTACATTTTTGATGATATTTGCCGAACAATAAACAACAGCTTGTTTTACATCTTCTCCTAAAACCTCTCTAGCCTTAGCAGAACACAAAGCTAAAGCTATCGGTTCAGTACAACCCAAAGCAGGTAACAGCTCTGAAAGTAAAATATCTTTAAATTTTTTCAACCCTTACTCCTAACTAATCGTAAAAATATTGTATCCAATAACACTTTAAAGCAACTTGAGATGAAAAATTATGATTAAATTAAATATCTAATCCATCAAATATAAAGCTATTTCATCAGCTAGAAAAAAATCCTTACAAACATATCTATCATGATGAAAGTTTAACTTTTTTTCTTGTACTAAAAAATTAGCATTTTTGATCTGAGTTTCATTTAAGCAAGACTTAGGCACCCCGACTATACTTCTAAGTCCTAAAAAGATTTTTTCTGTTTGCAAATCTTTAAAACTTAGTTGCTCTTTTTGAAAATATAGAGGATTTTTTATATACTCCTCAACGGATTTATTTGGGTAAATTCTACAATTATCTTTAAAACCAACGGCTCCAGCTCCTATGCCAAGATAGTTTTTATGTTCCCAATATCCTAAATTATGCTTACAAATTTGACCAAAATTTGACACTTCGTATTGGCTAAAATCATGATTTTGTAAAAAATCAGCCACCACCAAACCTGCATGAAATTTTGCATTTACATACTTCTCTTTTCCAAAAAATGGCGTATTTTCTTCTAAACTTAAAGCATAAGCACTTATGTGATTTATGGGCAAATCTAAAGCCTCTTTTAGTTCACAAAGCACTCTTTTTTCATCATCAAACTTACTTGCATATATCAAATCAAGCGAAATGTTTTTAAAGCCTATCTCATGAGCGTTTTGCAATACCTCTTTTGCTTCATGAGAGCTGTGGTTTCTTCCTAAAAACTTAAGCTTATCATCAAAAAAACTCTGCACTCCAAAACTAACTCTATTTATGCCAAAATCTTTCATGTTTTTTAGCCAAATTTTAGAAGCTGAAGTTGGATTTGCCTCACTTGTCATCTCACAATTTGATGTCAAATATGGCTTTAAAATGGTAAAAAAATCTTCATAATACTTTTCATTCATGCAAGATGGAGTACCACCTCCTATGAAAACACTAGCTATACTTTTTGGCTTCAAATCAAATAGCTCAATATGGCTTTTTAGTTGTTCGCAAATTGCAAAAGAGTAATCCAATTTTAATTCATGAAGCGATGAAAAAGAGTTAAATCCGCAATAATAACACTTACTATCACAAAACGGAATATGTAAATAAAGCAACATTTTTGTCCATTATAATATGAGTTTAAAAGAAATTTTGATAATATTTTAACATAAATAATAAAAATTAGGCAAAAAACATGAAAGAAAATCAAAAAAGTTACAGACCAAATGTGGCCGCTATCGTACTATCTAGCAAATACCCTTTTGAGTGTAACTTCTTTTTGGGTTTAAGAAATGATATCGATGGGGCATGGCAATTTCCACAAGGTGGCATTGATGAAGGAGAAACCCCGAAACAAGCTCTATTAAGAGAATTAAAAGAAGAAATAGGCACAAATAATGTAGAGATTATTTGCTCTTATCCTGACTGGATTTCTTACGATTTTCCAAATACAATCGCAAAAAAAATGTATCCTTATGACGGACAAATTCAAAAATATTTTCTAGTAAAATTAAAATCAAATTCTGATATAAATATCAATACAAAACACCCAGAATTTTGCGATTTTAAGTTTGTAAAAGCTAGATATGTTTACAAAAGCGTTACGCCTTTTAAATTGAGCGTATATAAAAAAGTATTGAAGTATTTTAAAAATGAAGGGTATTTATAGATGTTAATCGTACAAAAATATGGCGGAACAAGTGTAGGGAGTTTGGAGCGAATACAAGCAGTCGCTAAGAGGGTATTAAAAACAAAAAAACAAGGTCATGATGTCGTAGTAGTCGTATCTGCTATGGCTGGTGAGACAAATAAACTCATCGAATTTGCCGAATTTTTTTCAAAAACTCCAAATCCAAGAGAGATGGATATTTTACTAAGCTCAGGAGAAAGAGTCACAAGCTCACTTTTGGCCATAGCTTTAAATCAAATGGGTCATGAAAGCATGTCATTTTCTGGACGAGCAGCTGGCATCTTAACAGATGAATTTCACACAAAAGCTAGAATTTTACATATAGATACAACGAGCATAAAACATGAATTAAAGCAAGGCAAAATCGTTATCGTAGCAGGATTTCAAGGCATAAATAACATTGGTGATGTTACCACTTTAGGGCGTGGAGGAAGCGACTTAAGTGCTGTTGCACTAGCAGGAGCTTTAAATGCCGATAGTTGCGAGATTTACACCGATGTTGATGGGGTTTATACGACAGATCCAAGAGTAGTAAAAAAAGCAAAAAAACTTGACAAAATTAGTTACGATGAAATGCTTGAACTTGCTTCAGTAGGAGCAAAAGTACTTCAGACTCGTTCGGTTGAAATGGCAAAAAAATTAAATGTAAATTTAGTAACAAGAAGTAGCTTTAATGAAAATGAAGGCACTTTAATCACAAAGGAAGAAAATATCATGGAAAAACCAATCGTTAGCGGAATTGCATTAGATAAAAACCAAGCAAGAGTGATCTTAAGAGGTATTGTAGATAAACCTGGCATTGCAGCGGAAATCTTTTCAGCTTTAGCATCTAAAAATCTAAATGTAGATATGATAATTCAAAATGTAGGTATTGATGGAACTACAAATTTGGGCTTTACCATTCCTGAAAACGAACTCGTCATCGCCAAAGAGGCACTAAACCACTTAAATCCAGCTCAAATCATAGAGTATGATGATGAGATTGTAAAAGTATCTGTTGTTGGTGTTGGTATGAAAAGCCATAGCGGGGTTGCAAGCACAGCATTTAATGTCATGAGTAAAGAAAATATAAATATAGAAATGATAAGCACAAGTGAGATAAAAATATCCATGATAATTCATCAAAAATATGGCGAATTGGCTGTTAGATCCTTACATAAAGCTTACGAGTTAGATAAATAATATGCTAAAATGGACTCTTGATACCATTAGAAAAGATGGTTCGTATTTTAGCTGGATGGAAGAAAGACGCCTTGAGTGGGTTCCGCTAGTTACCTCAAGGCTCAAACTCCTTTTAGAAGGCAAAACTTTCATCGTATTGACAGATGCAAAAAGAGATTGGTTTTGTGAATATATCTTAACTACAATAAATAAAAAAACCAATGAAAGACCATATTTGCCTTTCGTATCTTTAAAAGCTTTTTTTCCAAATTTGCAAAATATAAAAACGAAAGATGATGTAGAATTTTTGGAAGATATGCTCTCCATTGCTTTTCCGAATGGCTATGTATTTTTCTACATAGGTCAAAGCAACAATCTTAGCTCTCAAATAGCCAAAAAAAGGGACGATAGCTTAATGTGGATCATGGACGAACAAATTCAAAATAGCTTTTTTCTAAGCTCAAAAGATGAATATTTAGATATCAAACTCATACAACTTTGCGGTTTATTGGATAAATCAATAAACGCCCTACTTTACGCAGAAGTTATCGACACAGATGAATGAAATACATAGCTTTATAGCCATAAGTTCTGATTTTGAAAGTTTAAAACTAACACTAAAAGAGGAGTATCCAAACAACAGAATAGTAGAGTTTTGTCATGATGATTTTTTAGTTGAAAATGCAAAAGAAGTTGTAAAAGAAGCCTATGTTGCCGAAAATGAGATAAAAATTATATTGATTTTAGCTAAAAGAATCAATATTTACGCACAAAACTCTTTGCTAAAAATTCTCGAAGAACCGCCGAAAAATATATGCTTTATCATCGCGGTACCAAGTAAATCTAGCCTACTTCCAACAATTCGTTCAAGACTAGGCATCAAAGTTTATTGCAATAAAAAACAGACCATACAAACAGGGCTTAATTTTAAAAATCTCTCCTTAAAAGAGGTATATGAGTTTTTAAAAGATAAAAAATATCTATCAAAAGATGAAACGATGCAGCTAATTCAAACGATCACAAATGAAGCTATAAGTCAAGGTATACAATTTTCAAGTAAAGAGCTTGATTTGTTTGCAAATTTATTAAAATTAGCTTCCCTAAACTCAAGAGCTGGAAATTTGCTAACAACACAACTTGTAACGATTTTGACAAAGGTAGATTGATGACTTGTCAAAAATTATCATATCTAGAAGAGATCAAGAAGCTACTTTCAAACATAGGCTCAACTCATGATGGAGTATCTATCATGAACAAAAAAGCCGATATGCAGTTTTTTTTGATTAAACGCCTAAAAACTCCTGCTGCAAATATTTTAAAACAAGAAGCCCTATCTTTAGGAGCTGATTTTGCTGTACCAAAAGATGCCATAATTTACAAAGATGAATTTGTAAATGGTGTTTTAATAATCACTAAAAATAGATTGGAATTTCTTGTTAAAAAAATATCCATTCAAGATTTTGGATTAAAAGAGTTAAGTTCTCTTTTAAAACAACACTTAAACATAAAAAAATTCAAACTAAAAATTATGGGCATTTTAAACGCAAATGAGGATAGCTTTTATGAAAATAGTAGATTTGACGAAAAAAATGCTATCACAAAAATACAAAATATGATCGATGATGGAGTCGATATCATCGATATTGGTGCGGTTTCTTCAAGACCAGGAAGCATTGGTATTAGCCCTAAAGAAGAGCTACAAAGATTAAAGCCTATCATCACGCAAATCTATAAACACAAACTTTTTGAAAAGATGATTTTTAGTCTCGATAGCTATTCGCCTTTATGCTTAGAGTTTGCTTTTGATCACGGCTTTAAGATAGCAAACGACATAACAGCTTTAAACAATGATGAAGTTGCAAAAATTTGTGCCAAATATGACGCGACGGTGTGTTTGATGCATATGCAAAACGATCCAAAAACCATGCAAGAAAATCCTACATATGAAGATGTAGTTTGCGAAGTCGATGAATTTTTTAAAACTAAAATCCAAAAAGCAAAACGATTTGGCATTACAAATCTCATCCTAGACGCAGGCATTGGCTTTGGAAAAAATTTAGAACACAATTTAAAACTCATCAAAGCAAGTAGCCATTTTACTCATCATGGATATGAGATTTTAGTAGGAGCTAGTAGAAAATCTTTAATCAATCTCATATCAAAAAGCGAAGTGCAAAATAGATTAGCTGGTACTTTAGCACTTCATCTAAAAGCACTTGATTATGGGGCTAACATCATAAGATGTCATGACACATACGAGCATGTACAAGCTTTGAGAGTGTATGAAAAATTAAAACAAATCGAGAGTTAAATGCAATACAAATACGAGATTTTAATAGCCATATTATCTGTTTCATTTATCATGGCCATGATATTTTTACAGCCAAAATATAAAAAATTTAAAAGCCTTACTCTTTTTGATGCAATTTGGAAATGGAAGTGGAAGGGAAGGCAAATTTACGCACTCACTTGCCACTGTCCCACTTGCAAAAATGAGCTAATCTTTGATGACGAAATCGCAAAAGCTTCAAGAGATTTAAATAGCAAAATGACTTATCTATTTTGCAAACATTGCGATGAAGAGATAGGAAAGGTTCAAGGTGGAGATAAAGAATATCTAATAAACCTTGTTAAAAGAGAAATAATAAAGCGATTAAAAGAGTTTTCATGAAAGAGTATTTAAAAAATATCGAAATTTTAAACAAATGGGCAAAGGCTTATTATGTCGATGATGACCCAATAGCAAGTGACGAAGAGTATGACAAGCTTTATAAAAAAGTAGAAGAATTTGAAAAAAAATATCCCAACAAAAAAGCTTCCAACTCCCCTACTTTAAGGGTTGGTGGCGTAGTGCTTGATGGATTTGAAAAAGCAAAACATATCAAAAAAATGTGGAGCATGGAAGATGTTTTTAACTTAGAGCAATTAAACGCATGGATAACAAGAGTGCAAAAAACGAGCAAACATTTTAGCTTTTATTGTGAGCCAAAATTTGACGGAGCAAGCCTAAATCTCATTTACGAAAATGGCTTTTTAAAACAAGCCATCACTCGTGGCGATGGTGGAATTGGCGAAGATGTAACTCAAAATATAAAAACTATCCGCTCAATTCCTTTAAATATTGATTATAAAAAATTAATAGAAATTCGCGGGGAAGTTGTCATAAAAAAAGATGATTTTTTCATCATGAATGAAGAGCGTTTAAAAAACGGCGAAGAGGTTTTTGCAAACCCGCGAAACGCAGCAGCTGGAAGTTTAAGGCAACTTGATACAAAAATTACTGCTTCAAGAAAACTCTTTTTTTACACTTGGGGCATTGGAGAAAATTCGCTTAAATTTGAACTGCTTAGTCAAGCTATGGATTTTATCTATTCGCTAGGCTTTTTAAAACCACCTAAACGACTTACTTGTAAAAGTACAGACGAGATCAAAAAACTCTATGATGAACTCATAAAAAATCGCGATAAAATAGAAATGATGATGGACGGAATGGTCGTTAAAATAGATGATATTGCTTTGCAAAATGAGTTAGGTTTTACGCTTAAATATCCTCGCTTCATGGTAGCTTACAAATTTCCTGCCATAGAAAAAGTTACTCTCGTAAAAAATGTCCGTTTTCAAGTAGGCAGAAGTGGTGTCATAACCCCTGTCGCTTTAGTCGAAGAAGTCGATATCGAAGGGGTTAAAGTTACAAAAGCAACTCTGCACAATTTTGATGAAATAAAACGAAAAAACTTAAAAATCAACGACAGCGTGATTATCATAAGAAGCGGAGATGTAATCCCAAAAATAACAAAAGTTTTAAAAGATAGACGAAATGGAGATGAAAAAGATATTTTAAAACCGACAAATTGCCCTATTTGTAACTCGTTACTTTTAGATGATGGGGCTTTACTTAAGTGTCAAAATCTCATCTGTGATGCAAGAGTCATAAACTCGCTAAGTCATTTTGCATCAAAAAAATGTCTAAACATCGATGGTCTTGGCGAAAAAATAATCATACAACTTTTTTGTGAGAAAAAAATCCACAAAATCGAAGATTTGTACGCTTTAAAATATGAAGACTTAAGCGAACTTGAAGGCTTTAAGGATAAAAAGATAAAAAATCTTTTAAATGCCATCAAAAATAGCAAAAATCCACCGCTTGATAAGTTTATCACAAGTCTAGGCATCGAGCATATAGGCGAAGTTGCTGCTAAAAAAATAGCTTTAAGTTTTGGGCTTGATTTTTTAGAAAAAAACACACAAGATTATGAAAACCTCGAAGGTTTTGGCGAAGAGATGGCAAAAAGTATGCAAGAGTTTATAGAGGTAAATTCACTAGAAGTAAAAAAACTAATCAACATCATAAATCCTCAGAATTTAAGCATTAATATCAACGAAAAAAGCCCATATCTAAATCAAACCATCGTCTTAACGGGAACGATGTCAAAACCTCGAAATGAGATCAAAACACAGCTCGAAAATTTAGGAGCAAAGATAACAGGAAGTGTTTCTAGAAAAACTGATTTGGTAATTTTTGGCGAAGATGCAGGAAGTAAGCTTGAAAAAGCTATGAAACTAGGAGTTGCAACCGTTAGTTTTGAAGAGTTTGAAAAGGGTTTAATTGAGACTTGATTTAAAAATAAGCAAACTAAAAAATATTAGTCGCAACAAGGCTAGTGAGCTGATTAAAAAAGGGGAAGTTTTTGTCAATGAAAAGCCTATTTTAAAGCCCTCATGGCTAGTTGATGAAAACGATATTTTATTTGTCAAAAAAAATATCCAATATGTAAGCCGTGCTGGAGAAAAACTAGCAGGTTTATTAAACGAATTTAAAATCGATATCAAAGATAAAAATTGCCTCGATATAGGTAGCAGTACAGGCGGTTTTACGCAGGTTTTATTATCTTTTGAACCTAAAAATATCGTTTGTGTCGATGTGGGAGATAATCAACTTCACAAAAGCTTAAGAAAAGAAAGCAAGATAACTCTTTATGAAAAAACAGATATAAGAAATTTTACATCACAAATGAGCTTTGATATTATTACTTGTGATGTAAGTTTCATCGCTCTTAAGGATATAATTGAGCATATTAACAATCTTTCAAATGGCATTATTATCATACTTTTTAAGCCTCAATTTGAAGTCGGTAAAGAGATAAAAAGAGATAAAAAAGGCGTACTTTGCGATCAAAAAGCGATCAATAATGCTCATGAAAATTTTAAAAAACTAGCTTGTAAATATTGGAAATTGTTATATTTTTCCGATTCGATTTTAAAAGGAAAAGAGGGAAATTTGGAGAGTTTTTATGTGTTTGAAAAATAGCATAACAGACATCGCCATTGGCGGATTTGATGGTATCCATCGAGGTCATAAAAAAATTATACAACAACTAGGAGAACATGGAGGCTTAGTTATAATAGATAGAGGTGAAGCAAATTTAACTCCAAATAAATTGCAAAGTAAATATGCAAACTATCCTTGTTTTTTTTACGATTTTTTTGCGATAAAAGATTTGAGCGGAAAAGAGTTTTTAAATCTTTTGCAAAACGATTTTAAACATTTAAAAAAGATTGTCGTAGGCTATGATTTTACATTTGGCAAATTAAAATCTCACAATGCAAATGATTTACAAATCATGTTTTCTAAAGAAGTTCAAATTATAGACGAATACCAATATAAAGGCATCTCGGTGCATTCTTCTATGATTAGACAAAAGATCAAAACAGGGCTTATCAGCGAAGCAAATGTCTATCTTGGTCGCGAATATGGAGTAATTGGCGCAATTATAAAAGGTCAAGGACTTGGTAAAAAAAAGCTTTATGCTACATTAAATTTGGAAGTTGAAAATTTTTTGATACCAAAAAATGGCGTTTATGCCACAAGAACCATAATAAACAATACCATTTACGACTCAATTTCATTTGTCGGTATTAGACACAGCACTGATGAAAATTTTGCCATAGAAACGCATATAATCGACAAAAGCACCATTATAAATTGTCATGAAGTTGAGCTTATTTTCGTACAATACTTAAGAGAAAATGAAAAATTTAACTCACTTGAAAGCTTAAAAAAACAGATCTCTCATGACATCATAAAAGCTAAAAATATTTTGCGAACTTGCAAAATCGACTTTGATAAAGGAGAAGAATAAATTGGATAAGGTATTTTCAAAGCCAAATAAAAAGCAGTTTGAATTTGACGAAGAAGTAGCAAGTGTTTTTGACGATATGCTAAATCGAAGCGTTCCTTTATATGCACAAAGCATCGAATTTATCTCAAATTTCATCGCCAAACTTTATCCAAATGAGGCAACAATTATAGATTTAGGCTGCTCAACTGCTACTACACTTTTACACTTGCATAAAAAAAACCCAAAACTAAATCTGTTTGGTTATGACAATAGCAATGCAATGCTTGAAATGGCAAGAAAAAAAATAAACGCTTATGGAATTAAAAATATAAACTTACAAAATGCTGATATATTAACACTAAACTTGCCTAAAAACGACATTACTATAGCAAATTATATGCTACAATTTATTCGTCCACTACAAAGAGAAACATTGGTAAAAAATATTTTTGATGCTTTATGTCATGATGGATATTTTATTGTTAGTGAAAAAATTATCTATGAAAACAAAGCTTTAGATAAGCTCATGATAGATTTATATCTTGAGTTTAAAAAATCACAAGGCTATAGTGATTTTGAAATATCACAAAAACGAGAAGCCTTAGAAAATGTTCTTGTTCCTTATACCGAATTAGAAAATTCACTCATGTTGAAAAATATTGGCTTTAAAGAGGTACAAACTCTCATGAAGTGGGGAAATTTTTGTACATTTTTGGCTAAAAAATAGACTTTGATACTATTTTTTGCGTTTGGCTATGAGTGGTTGAATGAGCAAAGCTATGATGATGAGCCACAATATTTTCGCAGGCACACTTTCAAAAAATATACCATACCCACCTCCTGATATCGTCAAAGCTTGAGAAAAACCATTTTCAGCTATCGGTCCTAAAATAAGCCCTAAAATGATGGCACTTAAAGAAAATCCCATTTTGTGTAAGATATATCCACTATAAGCAAAGACTAGCGTTAGCCAAACATCAAACATGCTGTTATTTATGGCGTAAGAACCCACTATAGCAAAAACACTAATAGAGGCTATCAATATAGGCGGTGTTATGTTTGAGATTTTAGCAAAATATGGTGCAAAAAATAATCCCACAAGTAAAAATACCAAATTTGCTATAAAAAGTGACAATATAAAACCATAAGTGATGATGCCATGAGTTGTAAAAAGTTCAGGACCAGGTATCAAACCTTGTATCATGAGCCCACCCATTAAAGCCGCTGAAACGGTGTTTCCTGGTATGCCTAAAGTCAAAAGTGGCACCAATGACCCGCCAACACAAGCATTATTTCCACTCTCTGCTGCGGCTATGCCTTCTGGATTTCCATGACCGAAAAGCTCTTTTAGTTTTGATTTTTGCTTTGCGATATTGTATGATAAAAAAGCAGCTATAGTAGCACCCTCACCTGGTATTATCCCAACAATCGTACCGACTATAGTACCTATACTGATGGGTTTTGCCATACCTTTTGGCATCTTGTCTCTTTTGATTTTTACCACTTCACTTTTGTGCTTACTAACGCTATTTTCTCCTGTTAAAGCCAACATTTGAGTAATGGAAAACATACCGATAAGTGCTGGCATGAACGAAACGCCCTCGTACAAATCAAGAATATCAAAAGTATATCTAAGCGATCCACTCATGGGGTCTGTACCAATGAGTGCCAATATCAAGCCTAAAAGTCCCGATAAAATACCTTTATTTACTCCATTTTCCGAAACAGATATGACCCCCGTTAAACCCATCAAGGCCAATAAAAAATACTCCGGCGGTCCAAATTTTAGAGCAAAATCCGCTAAAATTGGTGAGATTAGCAACAAAACTAAAACCGAAAAAGTTCCACCTATAAAACTTGCGACCACAGAAACTTTTAGTGCAATCCCGCCCTTGCCTTTTTTTGCCAAAGGATAACCCTCAAGTGCAGTAGCAGCCGCTGCTGGAGTACCTGGCGTGGATAATAATATCGCCACAATGGAGCCTCCATACATTGCACCCGCATAAACACCACCCATAACACTAAGTCCAACCAAAGGAGAGAGCGAAAAGGTTATAGGTATCAAAAGTGCAACTGCCATAGTAGCCGTAAGTCCAGGAATTCCACCTATAATTATGCCAGACACCGTTCCTATAATAATTGCAAAAACAACTTGAAACGATAAAACCTCATTTAAAGCATCAATTATAACCATTGCAAATCTCCAAATATGGTTGATGTTGGTAAGGGTATCTCAAACAGATTTGCAAATAAACCTTGAACAAAAGTTATAACTACAATGGAAATTAAAGTAGCTTTAAATATATTTTTGTAACCCATAAAATACATAGTTGCCATAAGAAAAATAAAACTAGATATGATAAAACCAAGATACTGCATACTAAAAACATAGAAAATCAAAAAGAAAACTAAAAAGCTAAATCGCTTTATGTCTTGTGCGAAAATAACATTTTCTTTTTGATTTTCCATGAAAGATTTTACAAATTCAAATCCAGCACTAAGCACCAAACTTATAGCTAAAAATTTTATGTAAAAACCAGTAGTAACGACTGAAGATGATTTTAGATTAAGAGTGCTTTTAAATAAAAGCACCCCTAATATTATGAAAATTAAACTTAAAAATATATTGACATATTTTTTATTCATTTTGACTACCAAGGAGAGCTATCATACACTTTTTGTGTTGTTTTCTGAAGCTCTTTAAGGTAGCTTAAATAAGTTTTTCCTTCCATTGGATCTAAGAAAATATAAGTATTTGCACATTTTTTTACAAAATCAGGATCGGCTATGACCTTTTTATACAAATCTTGTATCTTCTTATAAACACTATCTTTTACTTTGTTATTTACAACATAACCTCTAGTCGCCGTCATTAAAACATCATATTTTTGCTCACTTGCAGTAGGAACTTCTGGTGCAAATGATGAGCGTTTCTTTGAAAGCAGTGCTATGATTTTAGCTTTTTTTGCCTTATGTTGAGAAAGCATTTGAGATAGATTCATAAATGATGCATCGACATGAGAGCCTAAAATTGCGGCTTTTTGCTCTGTTGAACCTTTTGTTGGCATTAAGTTAAAAGTAACTTTAGATAATTTTTCAAAATTTTTAACTGCTAAAAAATCATCACTACCGATGCCATTAACAGCAACGATAAGTTTTTTTGTTTTAGCCATTTTGACCAAATCATCAAGATTGTTGATTTTAGAATCAGCAGGCACCACCACAATACCTGGGTCTTCAGCAATATTTCCTACCACCTTAAAATCATTAAGTGTGTATTTTGCTCGTTTAGCAACGATGTGGGCTACTAGCTGAGGAGTAAAAATCAATCCCCAAGTGTAACCATCAGGCTTACTTCTAGCTATCACTTCAAAACCTATCAAACCACCAGCTCCAGGCTTATTTACTATGCTAAAATCCGCATCTTTCCAATACTTCTTAGCCACATCAGCAAACAATCTAGCCGTAGTATCAGTTGAACCACCAGCCTTTGAAGGAACTACAATCTTTATAGTTTTTGATGGATACGCACCATAGGCATTTAAAACAAATACCAACACAAGACAAAACGTTCTAATAATTTTACTCAAAACAACTCCTTTATAAGTAAATTTAACACAAATCATAGTATAAAACAAATAAGGTTTTGCTTATTTTTGATAAAAAAATTTACTTAATTTGCTATTTTAATCCATAAAATCAAAAATAGTTTAATTTTAAAAAAAAATTTGCTATAATCAAGATAATATTACTCTTATATTAAAAGGATTGTCTGTGTTTAAAAAAATATTATTGCCTACTATTTTACTCATCTTAGGATATGGATTTTGGATTAGTGAAAATTTTAAAGAAATTGCAGCTGGAGTTGCTATATTTTTATTTGGAATGATAGCCCTAGAAGAAGGCTTTAAGACATTTTCCGGTGGTGTCTTAGAAAAAATTTTAAAAAAATCAACAAGCAATTTAGCAAAAAGCATCACTTTTGGATTTATCAGCACAACACTGATGCAATCAAGCTCGCTAGTGTCAGTTCTTACCATCTCATTTTTGGGGGCTGGACTGATTGAGTTAGTGCAAGGAATAGGTATCATTTATGGTGCAAACATAGGCACAACTACTGGTGCTTGGCTCATGGCTGGATTTGGTTTGAAAGTGAAAATTTCAGCTTATGCTATGCCTATGCTTGTATTTGGAGTAATTTTGATATTTCAAAAAAGCAAAACCCTAAAAGGACTTGGCTACATTCTTACTGGACTTGGATTTTTATTTTTAGGCATTGCTTACATGAAAAGCGGTTTTGAAGCCTTTAAAAACACTATAGACCTCTCTACTTTTGCAGTTTCTGGCTTTAAAGGTTTGCTCATTTTCATAGGAGTTGGCATTTTAGCGACCGTTGTCATGCAAAGCTCTCATGCCACCATCATACTAGTTATCGCAGCTCTTGCTTCAGGACAAATCAACTACGAAAACGCCATAGCTTTGACGATAGGAGCAAACATCGGTACAACCATAACTGCAATAATAGGCTCACTTAGTTCAAACATAAATGGAAAAAGATTGGCAGGAGCACATTTTATCTTCAATATCACAACAGCCATCATCGCCATCATATTGATAAGTCCTATCATGAGCTTAGTAAATAGTATAAGCGATACTTTAGGTATAGCAAGTGATAATTTTACTCTAAGACTTGCAGTTTTTGATACTTTTTTCAAAAGTATGGGCGTTGTTATCATGATACCTTTTACAAGCAAACTTGTGAAATTTTTAAAACAATATGTAAATTCAAAACGATTTAAAAAATCATCTTCTAACCTTCAAGTAGAGCATGTAAGATATTTAAATGATTCAGTACTAGAGCTTCCTGCTACCGCATTTGCTGTTATCATAAAAGAGTCAAAACATCTTTATGATAACGCTTTTGAGATCATAGCTCACGGCTTAAATGTCAAAAAAGCAAATATTATCTCGACTATGGATATAGACGAAGTTGTGGCAGAAAAATATAAAGAAAACATGATTGATGTAAATGAATTTTACCAGACAAAAATCAAAAATATATATAGCGAAATCATCGAATTTGCCACAAAAGCTCAATTTAACATGCCTCAAGAGTATGTTAAGCTTTTATATAAAATAAAACTCGCAAATAGAGATATCGTAGAAGCCATAAAAGATACTCAATCCTTGCAAAAAAATCTAAAAAAATATCTTGTAAGCGAAAATGAAACCATTAAAAAAGAGTACAATAATATAAGAAAAAATTTAATTGAACTCTTAAGAGACATAAATACCATAGCTACTAGTCAAGAAGAAGAAGTTATAGTATTACTTATCTCAAAAATCAAAGCAAATAAAAAATCAAACGACATTATAGCCAACGGCACTTTGGATAATTTGATAAGAAAAAATCTCATCACAAACGAAATGGCAACTTCATTCATGAACGATAGTGCCTATGCAAATCACATCAGCTCACACCTTATAGCGATGGCAGAGATTTTATTTGTCCTAAGCAATGAAAAAATCATTGACTTAAGCGAAGATTATATAAATGATGACGAGAGTAACGAATAAAAAGATTTTATCATGAAACATCTCGTTATATTTGCAGTTTTGATAAGTTTTGTTTTTGCAGATACTAAAAATGTCAAAACCATAAATGGCGTCGAAGTCTCTTATGGTTGCAAGCTAAACGAGGACGATCAACTTCAGTCGTTGAGTTATTGGGCTAGTGGTTGTCCGATTAAAACCAAAGCTAAGCTTTTAGATGCCATCATGGGTAGTGGAAACTACTATACTTCTTTGCCCACTTGCACTCCACCGACTAAGCTAGAAGTATATGGGCTACCAGATAAACTAGGCATAACTTTATATGACAAAATACCACCTAAATATGAACTCATAAAAGAAAACACAACAAAAACAGATTTTTATCTTTACAATGGTTTAAATGATTATTCTAAAGTATATATAGATGTAAAAAATTTAGCTATATATTGTCATAGTTTAATAGCTGGCTATAATTGGACGGCTGATGAGTATATATCACAAATAAAAGCTAGGTTTTTTACTCGAACTTATGAGAAAAAATGCGAAACTCCAGATGTTTCATATCCGCTGCTAGCTTCAAATGAAGAAGTAGCTTTTACATTTGACAAAAAAAATGACAAAAGCAAAGAGTGTAAGCAAATAAATGGCAAAGTCCAAAAAGGGCTTAAAAAATGTAAAGAAAATTTTAGATGCATCATAAAACTTAACGACTGCCCTATAGAAGGCTCATCGCACATAGCATCTTTTGTAAATCACAGAAATAATTCACTTCATCAAGACATAAATTTACTCGATAGCGGTTTGACGCTTTATTATAATTCTAACTTTTTAGATGTAAATTTACCCATAGCAAAAGGCTGGAGCATAGAGCATTTAGTCGCTTTTAAAAATGACAAACTATATTTTGCAAATGGTGATGTTATATCTGCTAAAAAAGATGAAAACTTACAGGTAAAATATAACAATCACTTATATATCTTTGATGAAAACAATCTACACATAAAGACAAAAAATGCAAAAACAAGTAAGATTTTATATAGCTTTACTTATGATAAAAATAAATCTTTAAAAAGCATAAAGGATAATTTTAATAATATTACTTCATTTGATAAATCAAACGATAATCTAATCATCACAACACCTCATGACAAAAAAATTATATGCAAAATTGACGAAAAAAATGATTTAACTTCCATCAAATTTCCTGATGATTTTAAGATAAGCTATCTATATGAAAATCATTTTCTTATACAAAAAACAGACGCAAACTTAAATGTATATCATTATGAATATAAAAATAACAAAATTTCTAAGATAACAGACCCCGAAAATGCTTCATGGGAATTTAAAACCAAAAAGATAATCAAACCAGAAAACGAGATCGAAAAATACACTAGCACCTATCATGACAAAACGCTGACAACAAGCAAGGTTATAAATGACGAAACTATACTTTCTAAAATGCTTGATTTTAAAACCAATTCGACTATTTACGATGAATGTGGAGTTAAAAAACAGATATTTTATGAAGATTTAAAAGATTTTTACTTAAATAAAAAGCTAGTCAAAAAAATAGTCCAAACAAAACCAAGCGGACTTGAAAAAATCACAACCTTTAAAAGAGATTATGAAAGTAACAATTCTCAGTTAACAAAAAAGATAAACACTAAAAACACAAATGGTAAAATCTCACAAAGTGTTATGGATTTTCAAAACCATAAACTTACCAACATAAGTCCAAGCGGTAAAAAACAAGAGATATTTTTAGACGAAGAAAATATTCAAACCAAAAAGGTAAAATCGCCAAATATTTTTGACACCATATACTCTCATGACAAAAAAGGACGGATCACAAAAGTATCACAAGGTTTAAGATATAAGACTTATACATACGATGAAAATGGCAATTTAAAAGAGATATTTTCTTTTCCAAGCCTAAGAAAAACATCTTATTTTTATGATGAAAACAATAGGCTTATCAAACAAATATTTCCAGATAAGCAAGAAGTAAGCTATGAATATGATGGCAACTCAAACCTGCTAAGCATCAAAGCTCCAAATGGTATTTATGACTTTGCATACAATGGTATAAATAAAATTATCCATGAGCAAAATCCAACAAATATTCAAAATATTTACGAATACGACAAACAAAGAAGACTAACCAAAATACTAAAACCATCAAGAGATTTTATAGCTTACTCATATAAAAATGCAAAACTTGATCAGGTCATGAGTAAAACAAAACAGATATCTTATGAGTACGAATGCGAAAATATAAAATCAATCACAACTGATGAAGAAAATATAAATTATACCTACGATGGAGATCTGCTAACAAAGATATATTTTGGCGGCATTTTAGATAAGAGTATAGATTTTACTTACAATAATGACTTTTTAATCTCTTCCATGACATACGCAGATATAAAAGAAAAACTCTTTTACGATCATGACGGCATACTCAAACAAATCGGTGACTTATCTATAACAATAGACGATAAATCAAATCAAATCAAAAGCATTCATGAAGGCAACTTTAACATAGATTATTCTTACAATAAATATGGAGAATTAAAATCTAAAAAATCAACACCATACACTTTAAACATCCAAAAAATAGGCGATAAAATAACTTCAAAAAATGAATACATAAAAGATAAAAATAAATTAATAGGCAAACTAAACACTTACATTTACACTTATGACAAACGAGGAAGGGTTACATCTCTTGCTAAAAACCTAATCATCAAAGAACAATACGCTTACGATGAAAGCTCAAATTTAACCACCATAAAAGTAAATGACAAAATCCTAAAAGCCACTTACGATAAAGACAATAACATGCTATCTTTAGGAGACATAAACTATACTTACACAAAAGACGGCTACTTAAAATCAAGAACACACAATAACCAAACTACAACTTACTCATACGATGTATTTGGCAACTTAAAAGAGCTAAAAACACCATCTAAAACCATCTCTTACGAACACAGCCCAACCCATCAAATAATAGCTAAAAAGATAAATGGCGAGATAGTAGAAAAATACCTATGGCTTAATTTAAAACTTTTAGCTATTTATGATAAAAATGATAAACTTAAAACTAGGTATTTTTATGGCAATGAACAAGTGCCATATAAGATGATAAAAAATGGAAAAATTTATTATATGTATTATAATCAAATAAATTCATTAAAACTTATCACAGATAAAAATGGAAAAATCATAAAACAACTTGATTATGATGCATATGGAAATATCATAAAAGATACAAATAAAAGTTTTCTTATAAAGATAGGTTTTGCAGGTGGATTTATGGATGAAGATACAAAATTAATACGATTTGGTAAAAGGGATTATAATCCAGAACAAAGAAGATGGACAGCACTTGACCCAATTGGATTTGAAGGTGGGGATTTAAATTTGTATGGATATGTGTTGGGCGATCCTGTAAGCAAGATTGACCCTACTGGGGAAAAGGAAGCCATTGATCAATATGCGGATAAAATAAAAAAGTTACTAAAATTATGTGATAAAGACGGAAATGTTGATTGTAATAAATTGGCATTTAAAGGACATGAATATTGTATAAAACAAGGTCCTGCAGGTTATATTTGTCAAAAAGCAGTCGATTTGCTATTTAAAAGATGTATGCTAAACAAAATTAAATGTAAAACAGAAGAACCTAAAAATACTTGTAAAAATGATGAACAAGATGAAGAATAAAGCAAAAATATTTACTTGTAGCATATTGTTATTGCTATTTTTAATGTTTTTTGCTATTTTCATTATGCAAAAAACATTAGAATTTGTAAATTATGGAGAACTTATTACTATGGATGTTATTCAATCAGTTGGACATAAAAAAAGCGAACCTTTAATTGAGAGTAAGATTGATTTTAATATAGAAAAAATAAAACAAGGAACAAAAGTAAAAAATATATTTAAGGGTATAAAAGATTATGATGCTATTTGGTATATAATCACATTTGATTCCCAAAAAGCTATATGTTTAAACAGAAAACTTTTTAAACAAAGCAAAAACAAAAAAATCCAAGAGTACTTAAAAAATGAGTGCAATAAATAAAAAGACAAATATGTTATATGATGATATTTAGAATAAAAATTAAAAAAAATGGCTATAATTGGCTTATAAAAGAATTTATAAGCAAAGTAGTGGCATAATATTGGGTATTTATGAATTTAAAAATCGTTAGCAAAGGAGAGAAAAATGGGTGTTAAAAAATTTGTAAGTGGTGTTGTGGATTTTTTGGATTTGGATCATTTTAGTGCTAAAAGCAAAAAAAAATCAATAGTAAATCTACTCAATAAACTCACAACTAGAAGAAAAAAAATTAAAAAAGAGCTAGACAAAACAACTTCTAAAAAAGAGATTAAAAAGCTAGAAGAGAGTTTAGAACTGATTCGTTTGCAAATAAAAAAAGGGAAAAAATACCTCAAAAAGCTTGATGACAAAAACTAGCATACATCATAATATTCAATGCGGTTTCTGCCATTGTTTTTAGCTATGTATAACTGCTCATCAGCTATTTGAAGGGCTTTTGAAAAATCTTTACTAAGTGATGGATTTAGATTTACCCCAAATGACGAGGTGATGTTTATGCAAACATCATTTACACAAATGGAGTCTTGCTGAATAGATTGCTTCAATCTCTCAAAAACTGATTTGGCATTATTTATATCTTGTTTATATAAGAAAATGATAAACTCTTCGCCACCATAACGAATCAAACTATCTTTCTTTTTAAGATGATTTTGTATTCGTTTTGCAAAAATTTGCAAAGCTCTATCACCCACATTATGACCATATCTATCATTTACACTCTTAAAATGGTCGATATCAGCCATAGCTATAATATAATCTTGTAAATCAATTTTTTTAATCATCTTCTCTAAATATCGCCTATTATAAGCTTGTGTCAACGAATCTTTGCAATTCTTAAGATTTTGCCTATAGTATAAATATAATTGCATTAGATTTGATGCAAATAAAATGATTGTAAAAATCACAAAATATAATAAAAATTGTCGTATAGGATATAAAACACTAGAAATTTCATCATAAGTATCTATGGAAAAATCAAACACAATAATCGCTATAATTTCATTATTTTTTAAAACAGGAAAAATATAGCTTATCCAAAGCTCTTTGATATTTTGTTGCCTATCAAATTGTGGTTTTTTAGTTTGAAACATTTTATCCCAAATGGCATTTTGTGGATCAAATTTTTGCCCAAACTCTCCTCTGTCTTCACCATTTGTTTCAGCATCAAGCAGATATCTTAATTTATTTTTTTTATCTTTTCTTAATACGAAAATATTTGCATATTTCGAACTTTTTAATACGCCCAATTTCTCTTCTAATTGCGTTCTTATATGTTCGTTGTATTTCAATACTTGATACAGATTATGCGAAGAGTGTTTGAGCAGTAATTTTGCAATCTTATTTGAATATTCTCTAGCTCTTTGCATCTCATTTTTTGTAATCTGCTCATGAGTTGTATTTATAATATTTGTAAATTGGGTATAAAACCCTAATGAAACCAACGATGCGATAAATAGCAACAACAAATAGATTATTCGAGAGTTAAATTTTTGATTCATCATTCTATATATCTATCAAATTCTTTTGAGAGTTTAATGTTGCGAAGTTTTAATTTTTCTTCTTTTAAGATGAGATTTGGTCGACCTTTTTGATAATAAAATGCACCTAATACACTTGGAGTGTTTTTAAATCCCAAATAACTAGTAGCAAATATGAGTGGATTATTTTTACATGATAATTCATAAGCATTTTTAACTAAAATTATATCCGCCTCTTCGCATTTATCAACTCTTTTTAGAATTAGAGAATTTTTTATAAATATCAAATCGTCTTTGTTTTGGACTAAAATCTTTACACTATCTTTATAAGTCAAAGCTACTGAAATTTTTTCCATGATTTGTGTGCCTATAGAAGTTTTAGGAGTCGCAAATAATGAACTAAAAACAATGAAAATCAAATATAACTTTTTCAAAATCTATACTCCAATCCTAGATAAAATCTTCTATCTAAAACAGACATAGGTTCGGTAAATAATTGTTTATTACCTATCTCTTTTTTATAAAATCTTGTTTGCAAAGCTTTGTTTAATACATTTTCTCCTTTCAAAAAAACAGAAAAATCTTTTGTTATATTAAGTGTAATCGCAGAGTTTAAATCATATCCATCACTAAGTCCATCATATCCGCCTCGATATACAAGTTCGTTATAAAAATCAATTTTTTTATAAGTATTTAAAAATCGTAAATTTCCACCATAGTAAGTATCATCTACTCCATATTTCTTTATCTTTTTATTTGCTAAAAATATATTTGTTTCTACTTTATTGTTAAAATCAAAATTGTATCCAACCGCAAAAGATACACCTTTAGATATATAAGGTTGAGGCGAATTTGTATATTTATAATCTATAGAATTTTTCTCTTTTGTATAAAACATATTTAAGTCATATTTGTATCTATTTTTTTTCCAATCAAACTCTAAAAATACATTTTGGCTAGTTTGGTTTTTGACCTCTTTGCTATCTTTAGCATAAAAATATATAAAAGGTTCAAAACTCAAATCATATCTTGTGTAAAAACTTTTAAAACTAAAATCCTCACTAGTATAAATATATCCAAGTCTCGTAAAAAGTAGATTTTGCTTTTTAAATTCATCACTATCAACCGATATAAAATCATATTTTAAAGCAGCTACTAACATTTGATTATCAGACAAAGCATAATCATCTTCAATAAATGCTCCATAAATATTTTCATTTTCAAAAGGAAGTTTAAAACCATCTATATCTTTTTTTATAGTATTTCCAAAAATCTTAGTGCCTACGCTCAATTTCTTATTTTCGAAACTCTTTTTTCTAAAAAAAGTTCCGACAAGCAAGTTATGGTTTTGTATCTGTTCTTTGTATTTAACCAAGCCACTCAATGAATATTCATGATTTGTCATGCTTACTTCATATAGCGGTATCTCAAGTCCATTATAAGGCATTGTTCTTATAGCTTCATCATCAACTTGCTTTGAAGTTGCTGTTAAAAATACATAATCAAGAGACAAAGAGAGTTTATCGTCTAGCCATTTTGAATACCATCCTAAAAGATGATACATAGCATCACCATTATTTTCAATAGGAGAATCCTTTAAGCCAAACATGAAAAGGTCTGTACTTGCGTTAATATTGTTATATTCTAATCTATGGTTTTCACTTTCTAAGGAGATAAAAAAGTGGGTACTTGCCTTATCTTTTGATAAAATAGAATTATTTGCTCGTCTCACTTTTGTATAGTTTTTATTTTTCTTGCTCAAATAAGCATACAAAGAAAAATCATCAAAAATTTTTGCAAATGACACACTAGCATCTGTCGATTTATGCGAACCAAATGCTAAATTTACCTCTCCGCCATTTTCTCTATCTGGATTTTTTGTGTAAATTTTTATGACCATTTTCGCAGGCTCTATACCAAACTCAAATGTTGTAACTCCATAATAAACCTCAACATGGTCGATGTAGTCAAAATCAAGTTGAGAGATGAGATATACTCCACTTCCAAAATATGGAGTATTAACTTCTCTTTCGTTTATATATAGTCTAGCTTCATTACTAGTACTTTCTATATATCCATTATAAGCAAGATCGGTAAGACCTAAATTGTTTTGATTATATCTATAATATGGAATACTTCTATAAAGTTCTTCCAAAGATCTTATTTGCATTCTTTGCAAATCTTGTCTTGTGTAGACTTTAACATTTCCAGCTGCTTCTTTTTTGGTTTTTTTTGATAAATCATTCTCTTTTTCATATATTTGCAAAAGAGTATCTAGATTTTGAGCATTTAACGAAGAAAAAATAAGTAAAAAGAAAAGTAAAATTCCTCTCATAGCCTGCCTTTAATGATTTATGGTATTATATCTTATTTTTTTAAAAATAGATTGAAATTTTTTTTATAATATTTTATTCTTATAAATAATTTTTATTGGTTAGATTATAACTAGCCTATAGGCTAGTTACTTTAGTCTCTTGAACCTTTGAAATCATGGATAATGGTTATTTTATTAGCTATGTCGCTTAAAATCGCACAACTAGCCTCTACGCCCGAACCTAAAGCAGTTGCATACATAGTAGTAACACCACTTAAAAGTCCAGCTACAAAAATACCATCTTGTAATTTTTGCCTACTTTCACAATCTATTTTAATAAAACCATCTTTTGGCATCAAATCATGAGATTGGGTTGGAATAGCATTGCCATTTAATAAAATATTTAACTCATGAGCACCTGTAGCTAGTATGACATATTTTGATTTAAACTCAAAACCATCACCTTTGACACTAAATTCACCCTTGCTTCCATCAATGCTTAAGACTCTACCTTCTTTAAACTCTACACTTGAAAATTCTAAAGCATTAGCCTTTAAAGCTTCCAAAGCTTCTATGCCTGAAGTCCCCTTTTTAACAAAAGGTATATTATGAAGTTCAGCTTTTTTCAAGTCTGACTTACCATCGTCAATGACTAAAGTATTGATAGCACTTTTGTTAGAACCCAAAGTTAAAGCTGCACCAAGTCCAGCAACACCACCACCTATTATGATTATATCTTTCATGAAAACTCCTTAATTTTTTGAAATTATATCAAACATTATTAAATATCGACTTAATGACTACAAGCACTTTTACCATTCATGACAGGCTGAATATGTTCATTTCCTATTTTACCATCTTCATTTGCCTTTTGGATAAAATTCCAAAGTTTAATAGCAGCTTGCAAATACCTCTTTGCTGTCTCGCTTTCAGGCAGATAAAAACTCACAGGCATTCCATTATCCCCACCCTCTCTAACTGACATCTCTATAGGAATTTCACTTAAAATTTGAGTATTAAATTGGCTAGCTAATTTCTCAGTCGTACCTTTACCAAAAATATCATACTCTTTGCCATTATCAGGGCAAATAAATCCGCTCATGTTTTCAACTATTCCAGCGATCGGGATATGCAATTTTTCAAACATATCAAGACTTCTAATCGTATCATCAAGTGCGACTTGTTGAGGCGTGGTAACACACACTCCAGCACTTACAGGAACGCTTTGAGCTAGAGTAAGCTGGGCATCTCCAGTTCCTGGAGGCATATCGATAAAAAGCACATCTAAATCACTCCATAAAATATCACTTAAAAGTTGCTCAATCGCTTTCATAATCATAGCACCTCGCCAAATGAGACTTTGCCCTTCTTCCATCAAACTTCCCATACTAATCATTTCAATTCCATGACTAACAATAGGTCTTACTTTTTGCCCTATTACCTCAGGTGCATGACCAACTTCACCTAACATTCTAGGTATATTTGGACCATAAATATCTGCGTCTAAAAGCCCTACTTTCAAACCCTCTTTTGCCAAAGAAATAGCCAAATTTGTTGTTGTAGTCGATTTTCCAACTCCACCTTTTCCACTACTCACCATGACAAAATTTTTAATATTTGGTGCAATATTTTTTCCGCTTTGTGTATTTGATTTTTCTTTGGGCATACTAGGTTGTTTTATTTGCACATCAACTCTTGAAGCTCCATTTTGTTGTAACTTTTGTATAACTTCTTGCCTAACTTTATCGGCAATTTCATCATTTGAAGAGACAATTTCTATCCTAACAAAGATATTTTTATCCTCAACTAAAATGTCTTTTACAAATCCATAAGAGACGATATCTTTACTAAATCCTGGATATTTTACATCTTGCAAATACCTTAAAACTTCTTCTTTTGTCATTATTTTCATCCTTTTTGTACACTAATTTAGCTACTTAAACTAAGTGAAAATATAGCACAAAAAAATAAATATACTCTTAATATCACGCCAAAACAAATAAGTTTTTTTTAGCTTAAATATAAAAATAAGTTTTATTTGTGTATAATTTCGTAACATTTTTATAAGGAATTTATTTGTCACTATCTCTAATTATGCTTGGAGCTGGAAATTCTAGCAGATTTGATATGCCTGTTAAAAAACAATGGCTTAGGATAAACGATGAGCCTTTGTGGCAATTTGTAACCAAAAAAATATCAAAAATGTATAACTTTGATAAAATCATAGTCGTTTGCCACAAACAAGAGCAAGCTTACATGAAAAAATTTGCTAATTACACTTTTTGTGAGGGCGGTCATGAGAGGCAAGAGAGCTTAAAAAAAGCCCTTGATTTAGTAGATAGCGAGTTTGTTTTGGTTAGTGACATAGCAAGAGTTTGTATCAAAAAAAGAGTAGTTAAGAGTTTGATAAAATCCAGAAAAAAAGCTTCATGTATCGTGCCTATTTTAAAAGCAACAGATACAATTCACTATCAAAATGTTTATATCAACAGAGATGAGATAAAACTCATACAAACCCCACAACTATCACACACAAAAGATTTAAAAAAAGCTTTAAAAAACGAGACTCTATTTACAGATGATAGTAGTGCAATCTTAGCAAGTGGTAAAAAAGTTCACTACATCAAAGGACATGAAAAATCTTTTAAACTAACGACAAAAAAAGATTTAAAAAAACTCACAAATCTAAAAAAACCATCAAAAGATATATTTATTGGTAACGGATTTGATGTTCATGAATTTGGAGAGAAAAGAGCATTGCTTTTAGGTGGCATTTGTGTCCATGAAAGCTTAGGAGTAAAAGCTCACTCAGATGGAGATGTTTTAGCTCATGCTTTAATAGATGCGATTTTAGGTGCAAGTTCTTTAGGTGATATTGGAGAGTTGTTTCCCGATCATGACAAGCGATATAAAAACGCGAATTCTATGGAATTGCTAAAACAAGTATCTGATTTTGTAAGGCAAGTTGGGTTTGAATTTGTCAATATTGACATTACTATTTTAGCCCAGAAACCAAAAATTGGTCCTTATAAACAGCAAATTGCAAAAAACATAGCAACACACTTACACATAAAAGAAAATAAAATAAATATAAAAGCCACAACTACTGAAAAACTAGGTTTTATAGGTAGAAGCGAAGGGCTTGGAGTACAAGCTACTGCGGGGTTGAAATATTTTAATTGGAAAAGAACATGAATGTATTAATAGTAGAAAACGAAGTTTATCTAGCACGAAGTATAGACACTAAATTGTCATCTTTAGGTTATAAATGCCATATCGCATCAAATCTAAAAGAGGCATTAAATGATGATTATTATGACGCGATTTTACTCTCGACTAACATTTCTGGTCAAAGTTTTTATCCAGTAATTGAAAAGCATAAAGAGAGTATTATTATTCTTATGATATCTTACATTAGCAACGATACAGTAACTCACCCTATTAAAGCTGGTGCTAATGATTATATTCAAAAGCCTTTCATGATAGAAGAGTTGATACGAAAATTAGAACATTTAAAAAAATTTTCAGCACTACAAAAAGAAAATTTAAACTATAAAAACTACCTAGATTTTTTATTTAAAAATATTTCTAATATTAATATAGAAAAACGGATCAAACTACCACTTCTTTTAAAAACAAATTCGCAAAAAACCGCAGATGCTATCATGTTTAAAATATCAAAACTTCTATCTAAGCAATTTAACATCATTGCTTTAGAAGGCGTTGAAAATATTAAAAAAATCGATCTAGTTCCAAATTCAATTAATTATATTATAAATCTACAGTTAATCAAAAAAAATGATAAAATCAAAATTATAAATTCGATAAAAAATCAACAAGTAGTGTTATCTAGTACTGATATGGACGAAGATCTACCTATACAAAGTATAGAAATTTCTAGCAATGCCAATATGTTTGAATTGCAAAATATCTTATCTTTAGAAGATTATATCAAACATATAATACAAAATCATCAAAATAGATTTCCAGATACAGAATTGTCAAAAAAGTTAGGAATATCAAGAAAAAGCTTATGGGAAAAAAGGAAAAAATATGGCATTGAAAGAGAAAAATAAACAACTTTTTTTAGACAAAGAAGCACTTGCCACTCTTGCTTTAGCTAAAGAAGGAATGATAGGACCTATCGATAAACTCATGAATAAAGATGAAGCAAGCACAACAAACAAGCAAAAACACTATAAAAATTACCCTATTCCATTTTCATTTATATTAGCACCAAGTGGTAAAAGAAACCAACAAAGTATTATTAATTGTAAAAAAGGCGAAACTCTAGATATAGTAGTCAATAAAAAAATTGTCGGACATATTGATGTTGAAGGATATTACAAGATAAACAAACAAAATAGAATTGAAAATATTTTTGGAATGTATGACCCTAATAATAAACAGATAAATAAATTACTAAACTCTATTGGAGACTATGCAGTTAGTGGGCGTTTTGATGTAATTAGCGATAAGATACAAACATATAAATCCAAGATAAAACAAAGCGTAGACGAGCTAAACGCACAAAAGGTTGCCGCTATTATGTTGGGAAATAATATCTTAAATAGAGTTCATGAAAGACTCATTAGAATGGCACTTGATAGACATGAATTACTAGTTATTTTTTTAAAACAGCCAAATACCAAAGATCCTATTTCATATAAAACAAGAAAAAAAATATTAAACTTTTTTATCGACAACTACTTGCCTAAAAGTCGTGTTTTACTTGTGCCACTAGAAAACACATATCTTTTTTATGGCTCTCACAATCTATTGCTTCAATGTATAGTAGCTGCAAATTTTGGCTGTACAGATCTCATCGTAGGATACAATAACAATCAAGGCATAGGTATGTACTATGACCACAATCAAGCCCATATAAGTTTAGATGATTATAAAGACGAACTGCCTTTAAATGTTTCTTTATTTCCAAAATTTGTCTTTTGTAACGAATGTAAAACATTAGTCAGCACAAGAACTTGTCCTCATGGAAACCATCATCATGTAAAATACCATAGTGATTCTATCAAAAAACTTTTACTTGCAGGTATTTTGCCGCCTGCTTTATTTGTAAGACGAGAGATATCGGCTATGGTTTTAAGTGAGCTTTTTCCAAAAAGATTTACAAATATACAAACAATTTACGACAATCTTTTCTCAAACAACGGCATCATAGAAGCAAAAACTGATAAAGACTTTTACGAAGAACTCATGATACTTTATCAAACCACTTCTTTAGTGTAATACCTCTTTTGTAAGATGCAAGAACTATAGAAATTTTTTTAATTATTAAAAGTCTTTAAAAATTCGTATTTTAGAGGTTTAAAAGATCAGAAGTACAATTGGTGTCAAGAGGGAGACTTGAACTCCCGACCTCCGGCTTATGAGACCAGCGGTTGTGGGGTTGGTTGTGTTTCATTTTTTTGTCCTTTTTTTTTGCTGAAAAATGAAAATTTTACATTTTTTTTGCAAAAAAGTCAAGTGTTGTGTGGCTGATATTTTTAAGATAGGCTTAAAATATTGTTTGCTTTTTTAACTCTTTTTTTGTTTTGATTTTCAAATTTTGCGTAATATTTTAGTGTGGTTGTGCTGCTTTTGTGTCCTGCCATTTGTTGAACCCAAAGTAAGTCGATGCCGTTATTTAGCATCAAAGAGATAAAGCTGTGTCTTGAGGAATATAAGCTTTTGTACTCTATATTTAGGCTTTTTAGTAGCGGTTTGAAGTGGTATTTTAAGATATTTTTGCTTTCGCAATAGACGTTTCCATAGCGGTTTGGGAAGACCCATTGGCTTTTTATTTGTAAAGACTTGAGTGCTGTTTTTACCACTTTTAGCATCTGTATAGTCCTGTTTTCGCCTGTTTTTGTGCCTTTTATCTTGCCGTGATTTATGCTTCTTTGGACCTTAATGGTGTTGTTTTGAAAGTCTATATCGGTCCATTTTAGAGCCAAGATTTCGCCCGTCCTCATGCCTGTGCCAAAGGCAACGCTTAAAAATGCCTTAAGCCAGCCTGTAGCATTTTGCAATATTTTATCAATTTCATCTTTAGTGTAAATTTCCGTTTTTATAGTGCTTTTACCTACCAATCTATCCACACCGATAAACGGGTCTTTGTCACAAAGTCCGTTCGCATAGGCTTTTCTTATGATGAGCTTTAAAATATTACTTAGCTTTTTTGTGGTGTTTAGGCTGTATTTTCTCAAAAGTTGTCTGTGCCACTGCTCGATGTAAAGTGGCTTGATGTCCGTATTGCTGAAAAAAGCAGAGCTAACAAGAGCGGAATTTGCAAAAATACTAAACACATCAAACCAAACCATAAATAATTGGGGGAGCAACGGGCGGAATTTTCCATACTGGGTAAAGTCGTGGTTAGAAAATTATATCGGGTACAAAAAATACGAGACGATACAGAGGGCTTTGGCTAAGCCCTAAGACTATTTTTGCAAAGGTGTTTTTTTAGGGAAAAAGCGGATATAAAGAGGTCTCAAAGAGGTAACCAGAGGGTCAAAATGATGCAAAAATCGAGCTATAATGTTTATAATAAGGGGCGGGGTGACGGGGTGCTAGCCCCCTTGTGTGTGTTTGTGTGTAGATGAAAGTGTGTTGTGTGTAGGGTGATATTTTTTTTGTAAGCTTAATTAAGGAAAGGCTGGATTTGGGGCGGATTTTTTGTAAAGCTTAAGTTTGAGGAGCTTAAAAAGAGCTTTTTTAATCTTTTTAAGCTTATGTTTGCTTAAACTTAAAAGGGTGCTTAATTTTTTGCAATCTTTAAAATGCCCTAAAATACGGGGTTATAAAGGTATGCGGAAGCCTTGCAGGTGTAAAAAAGTTTGAAAATTAATAATTTTCAATACAAAATAAGCTTAAAAAAATAAAGTAACTTTTCTTAAGCTTATTTAGTAGGTTAAACGCGGTTTCGCATTGCTCAAATAGTGGAATTTGCGTTTTAAAGGCGTTTTATCTCGCTACTGCCTACCATAACACGCCAAAGCCAAAAAAATGCATTTTGCTAAACTTATGCATAAATGCATTTTTTTACTCATATTTACATAAAATACGCCATTTATGAAAGGTAACCATAACCAAAATTCCACGCCAGACCCCCCAAAATGCACCTGCCGTTATTTTTAGCTTGTTTTTTCTTCCTATTCGCTTGGCTTTGCCTCATGTC
>PDWI01000909.1_pt1 | contig 48076 bp, 38 predicted proteins | sample 1430891 | NCBI WGS metagenome assembly PDWI01 (sample SAMN01162508, study PRJNA174530) | Oral metagenome, whole genome shotgun sequencing project. | biome: Marine environment; feature: Marine mammal; material: Swab sample of the gingival sulcus; isolation source: swab sample of gingival sulcus...
GCGATATTTTAAACTCACAAAGCCGTCAAGTTGGTATTGACAATATTCAGAAGACGGTAGCCAGCTACTTCGGAATAAAAGTTTCCGATTTAAAATCAAAGAGTCGAAAAAATTCCATTGCCCGCCCGCGGCAAATCGCCATGTCGTTGGCCAAGCAGTTGACGCCCTTATCGTTACCCGATATCGGTGAAGCTTTTGAGCGCGACCATACCACCGTTTTGCACGCCATCAAAAAAATTGACGAGCTAAAAGCTAGCGATCCCAAAATCCGCGAAGACATTGCCAATTTAATTACGACGTTGACACACTAACGTGCACGCCTCGAACAGGCGTGCTTGGCATTCTAGTCTCCAATACTAATCAATATGAGGTATGAATAATGAATAATTATCAAAAAAACCTGTTTCCTGTAGCGTCACACACCTTGCCAACCATCGCTTTGCTTATTGATGCAGATAACTTACCTGCCTACAGCTACGATATGATTTTGAAACGTCTAGAAAGCAAGGGTAATCTCTGCATTCAGCGCGTTTACGCCAACTGGCAAAAAGACCACATGAACGCATGGGCGAGAAAAATCACCGACAGCGGATTGACCGCTATTCAACAATTTGATCACTTGAGTGGGAAAAACTCTTCCGATATTGCCTTGTGTATTGATGCACTGGATTTAATGCACTCACGCCATATTGATATTTTTTGTATCGCCTCTTCCGATGGTGACTTTAGCCCGCTGTGTTTGCGTCTGCGCGAATATGGTAAGTATGTTATTGGCATGGGAAAACACAGCAGCTCAAAATCATTGATTAACGCCTGTAACGAGTTCCAAAAGCTGCGCATCACCACTACCGCGGGCAAGGCTACGGGCAATAACGTCCCCAAATCGCGCCCTAACAATGCACCAAATCCCAATAAAAATCCTTATTTGCTCAGTCTGATTCACTCGACCTTAGCCGAACGCGGCTACAATGGCATTATCAGTTTAGCGCATCTGGGGGAAGTGTTGAGCAACGACCCGCAGTTACCCGTAGGGCTATACCGCGTCAGCAATATTGACGACTTAATCAGGCAGATTGAAAATATAGAAATTTTTGAGCATAAAGGCATTGCCTTTGTGCGCGATAGATACGCTGATGCGTCCGTTATCGATCAGGATGAGGCGCCTGATGCCATTCTCGAAGAAGATGCCATCGTCAATGTTATCAGCAATGCTATCGCCCAACAACAGAAAGCAGGGTGGGCTAAAGTGTCGGCAGTTGATGACTATGTGCGGGCAAATTTCGGCATGGATTATCGCCAGTTGGGTTATGACAGTATGGAAGCACTGGTCAACAATTTCAGTCAGTTCGAGACCTATCGACAAGCGGGTGTTGTCTATGTAGCTGATGCGCGTCTGCACGAACCCGTCAAGCCTCACCGCCCCAAAGGTATGCAAACGCTACACCGCGCCACACCACGTTCTGCATTGCAAGCCAATGCGGGATTGGTAAACACGCTGTTAGCGGCGATAAACCTCAATAAGAATGCCGAAGGTTGGGCGAGATTGGCCAGTGTAGGCAGTTTCGTTAAGCAAGGGGGTATCGAGCCCCAAGCACTGGGTTATCAAAACCTCAAATCACTGATTACGGCGGTGGGATTGTACGACTGCCGAACGATTGCTGGTGTGGATTACGTGCGCCTTCGCGCGCCAAAGGCCACAGCACCCGCGCCCAAACGCTTGATTAATCGTGAGGCCTTTCACCTCGCCGTGCGCGAAGCTGTCGCTGAACACCGTCAAACAGAAGGTTGGGCAACCTTGGCAGATGTTGGCAATACCTTGCGCCAAGCGGGTTACAGTGCCGCGGCATTGGGTTATAGCTCGTTGAGCAATATGTTGCAGGATATTGATTTTTGCGAGATGACTAGCCATAACACCACCCGTTTTGTCCGCATTATATCGACTGACAACAAAGCCCCAGTCGCTGAGACGGCAGCGGTTAAAGTGCCTGCTATGGAATTACCTGCCGATGACACACTGATTGTTGATACGGCAGTCGATGATACGCCAGTCGATGATACGCCTGACGAAACAGCAATTGCCGAAGTCGCCAGCAAAGAAGAATTTCCTGTCGATGATGCGTCTGACGCAACTGCCGCGCTACCGACAGCGCCTGTGCTACTGGCTGAAACGCTATCAGATGCGGACTACGATGAGGATGCTTTGGTGGAAATTCAGCGTCTAGAAAGTCTCATTAACCAAGCCATACACGCGCTGGCAGAACCGCATATTGGCCCCTCGGAATACATTGAAGACGGAGACGACTGGGCGAGCCAAGAGGCGATTGAAAACTTTATTTATCAGGACTTGGATATCAGTAGTAAAGACTATGACTGCGCGACTTACCCTGAATTTTTAGAGGCACTGAATCGTTTCCAATACGTTCAAGAAAGCAATATTAGCTGGTTTAAAGCCCAGGCGATTGACCCCAAGGCGCTAAAAGGATTAATTGCTCTGTTGCGCGAGGCAGTTAAAATCACCAAACAGCGTAAAGGTCCGCACAGAGGCTGGGCAAAAATTGGCGACATCGGCACCTATGCCCGCGGTAAGGGCGTTACCAGTAAGCAATATGGATACACAACGTTCAAGGATTTGCTTGAAACGTTAGAGGTCTTTGAAGTCAAGAAAGTAGGGCGCGGCAGTTGGGTGAAAATTCAGCGCTAATCCCTGTCATTACGGTGCACTGCGACTCTCTGATACAACGGCATAGAGGTTGTAAAATATTCTTGCCATCAGCAAAACTTTTTTTCTCTTTTTTGTCTGGGAATCTTTTGTGGTTGTGTTAAGATGCAGGCGTTATTTTAAACACATATAGATAGGAGCAAACTATGTCCATTAAAGTAGGTATCAACGGTTTCGGTCGCATTGGTCGCAATTTCTTCCGCGCTATCGAAGCCAGTGGTGCAGATATTGAAGTCGTTGCCGTTAATGATTTGACGGATAACAAAACATTGGCACATCTGTTGGCCTTTGACTCCATTTTGGGACGATTGGGGCAGGAAGTCACCTATGATGACGAATCCATTGTTGTCGGTGGCAAGCGCATTGCTGCTTTTGCTGAGCGCGATCCCGCTAACTTGCCTTGGGGAAAATTAGGTGTTGATATTGTTATTGAAAGCACAGGATTCTTCGTCGATAAGAATGCCGCCATTGCCCACATTAACGCGGGTGCTAAGAAGGTATTGATTTCCGCTCCTGGTAAGAACGAAGATATCACTATCGTCATGGGGGTTAATGACAATCTCTACGACCCCGCCAACCACCACGTGATTTCCAATGCTTCGTGTACAACCAACTGTTTAGCACCTATGGCCAAAGCTCTTAACGATGCCGTGGGCATTGAAGCGGGTCTAATGACTACCATCCACGCTTACACGGGTGACCAACGCATTCACGATGCGCCACACAAGGACTTACGTCGTGCTCGCGCTGCGGCTTTGAACATGGTGCCAACTACTACAGGTGCGGCGAAAGCGGTGGCTTTGGTCTTGCCTGAGTTAAAAGGTAAGCTAGATGGTTACGCCATGCGCGTGCCAACGCCAACGGGTTCAGCCACTGATTTGACCTTTACTGCTAGCAGAGACACCAACGTTGAAGAAATTAATGCCGCGGTCAAAGCCGCCGCCGAAAGCGCTGCTATGAAAGGCAAGTTAGTCTATACCGAAGCGCCAATCGTCAGCAAGGATATCGAAACGGATCCCGCGTCTTGTATTTTTGATGCCGGTATGACGAAAGTCATTAATGGCAACCAAGTGAAAGTCTTGGGTTGGTATGACAACGAATGGGGCTATTCTAATCGATTAGTTGATTTGACGCTCTTGGTGGGTAGCAAACTATAAGAACCATCAGTACATCGTGGACTGTTGATTGACTTTTTGCGATGTGCCAATGCGAATAAAAAAATGCCGGGGTGCTTGTTTACCTCGGCATTTTTTTGTTTGGGAGTGCGCGGCACGGGCATTCAGTCTTTTAGATACCATGTAGAAAGGGGATGCCCTTTAAATAAGTTGAAAAAAGGTAGCAAGCATACGATAATGACTCCGTTTGGGTTTTACCCAACGTCTTAGTGTTCACAATGAATGCTACATTCATTGTTACACTTACTCTGTCTAATTCCCTTCCTCAGGAGAAAAACAATGAAAAAGCTTATCAATCAAGTCGATAATGTTGTTGTTGAATCACTAAAAGGCATGCAAGCCGCACACGCTGACTTAATCCAAGTTCACTACGACCCGCACTTTATTACCCGCGCTAAACAGCCTGCCAAGCAAAAAGTGGCACTGGTTTCAGGTGGTGGCAGTGGTCACGAACCCTTGCACGGCGGCTTTGTCGGCTACGGTATGTTGGATGCGGCTTGCCCTGGTGATATTTTTACCTCTCCCACCCCTGACCAAATGGAAGCCGCCAGCAAAGCCGTTAATAATGGCGCGGGTGTTTTGCATATTGTCAAAAACTACTCGGGCGATGTCATGAACTTTGAAATGGCTGCCGAGCTTTGTGCCGCGGAAGATATCGCCGTTGAATCCGTTGTCATCGACGATGATGTTGCCGTGCAGGACAGTCTGTACACCGAGGGCAGACGCGGTGTGGGGGCAACCGTTTTTGCCGAAAAAATTGTTGGTGCTGCCGCGGAAACGGGAATGGACTTACAATCTGTGGCTGACGTGTGCCGCGCAGTCAATGCCAACAGCCGTTCAATGGGCATGGCGTTGACTTCTTGTACCGTACCTGCCGCGGGAAAACCCACTTTTGATATTGACGATAGCTCCGCGGAAATGGGTGTTGGCATCCACGGCGAACCGGGACGTGAGCGCATGCCACACAAAACTGCCAAGGAATACGTTGAGATAATGGCTGAGGCGATTATCAAAGACCTACCCTTTAAGCAAAACGACAAGACCATAGTCATGCTCAACGGTATGGGTGGCACGCCGTTAATGGAATTATATTTGCTTTACAATGAGCTAGATAGTCTGTTGAAAAAACACGGCATCGTTGTTGCGCGGCAATTGGTGGGCAACTACATTACCTCGCTAGAAATGCAAGGTTTCTCTATTTCGCTACTCAAAGCCAGCGATGACCACATCAAGTGGTGGGACGCGCCAGTACATGCCGCGGGCTTGCGTTGGGGTATGTAGAGGGCAGTATCATGTTAACCAATGATTTATTGTGCGCTTGGCTACGCGCCCTGACCGCGCGGCTTGAGGAAAAAAAGGACTATTTGACCGATTTGGACTCTGCCATTGGTGATGCCGACCACGGCATTAATATGTCTCGTGGCTTTTTGGCGGTTTCCGCTGAATTGGATAAGCAGCAGCCTCAAGCTCTGACGGATACGCTAAAACTCGTGGCGATGACGCTAATTAAAAATGTGGGCGGTGCATCGGGGCCTTTGTACGGCACGCTGTTCCTGAAAATGTCGCAAAGCTTAAAAGGTGTTGAGGCAGCCAATGCCGAGCAGCTATACCAAGCCTTTGAATCAGGCTATCAAGGACTGATTCAGCGCGGTAAAGCCTCGGTGGGCGATAAAACCATGCTTGACGTATGGTCGCCCGCGCTAGCTACGATGAAAGACTATGTCGTTGCAGGTCATACGGATGTCGGCGAGATGCTTGCGCTAGTGGCCAAACAAGCGAGGGAAAGTGCTGAAGCCACCATTCCCATGCTGGCCAAAAAGGGGCGAGCCAGTTACTTGGGCGAGCGTTCCATTGGTCACCAAGACCCTGGCGCGACCTCTTCCTGCTATTTGCTAGAGGAAATCGCAAAGTTATTCTAAACAATGTTTGGGGATAGTGAGTTTTCACTGTCCCCTTTTTTTATGGAATGTTTTTATTATGGTTAGCCTAGTTATTGTTTCTCACAGCAGACCGTTGGCAACAGCGGTTGCCGACTTAGTCAAATCTTTAACCACCGATACCTTGCCCGTTGCCGTTGCTGGCGGTGTTGGGGAAAATTATGCCGAATTAGGCACCGATGCAACGGACATCATGGAAGCCATTGAAAGCGTGTATAGCGATGATGGCGTATTGGTGCTGGTCGATATGGGGTCTGCGATTTTATCCACCGAATTAGCCTTAGAGTTTTTGGATGAGACCCAAGTACAAAACATCAAAATCACCGCCGCGCCCGTTATCGAAGGCGCCGTTGCCGCGGCAGTGCAAATGCAACTGAATGCGCCACTGGAAAGCGTTTATGCTGAGGCAATGGCGGGTCTGTTGCCCAAACAAACACACCTCAATGAAGTCACCGATACTCCCCCGCAGTCCAGCGAGGCAGACAACAAAATAGGCATTGCCCAGTTAGCACAATCTCAACAGGCAAAACGCCGCGACTTTGTCATACAAAATCCACACGGTTTGCACGCGCGTCCCGCGGCAACGTTAGCGCAAGCCGTTGCCCCTTTTAGCTGTCAAATCGGCGTACAAAATATCAGCAAGCAATCTGATGTTGTCGATATGCGTTCCGTATTATCTCTTAGCTGTTTACAGTTGTTGAAAGGGGAAACCATGGCGGTGTTTGCGCTGGGCGAGGATGCCGAACAAGCACTGGATGCCATTGCTGATTTACACAACAATCACTACGGTGAAAGCTTCAATGAGGACGCCAGTGTTGCTGAGCCCACAGAACAACAGCAAGTCATCAGCCTCTGTGAAGGTTACGCACTTGCCCCCGCTTTTATTTTAAACGAACAGCCTTTCAACATTGAAAAACGCGCGATTACCGCGGTATCGGCAGAGTGCGACAAACTGCAACACGCCATCCAGACGACGATTAGCAGTTTGCGCCGACAAGCTAAGGCCTTGAGTTCAGTCGAGGCTGAGATTCTCACTACACACGCTATGCTGCTGGACGATGCCCTATTGTTCGACAACAGCGCGGCGATTATCCGCGAAGCGCAGTGCGCGGCCGACTACGCTTGGTATGGCGTGATACAACGTGTTGCTAAAGATTATCAACAGATGGAAAACGTGTATTTCCAACAACGCGCCAGCGATATACTTGATATTGGTCGACAGGTTTTGGCACAATTGGGCGTAGACACACGTCAGCGCATTGAGGTCAGTGAGCCCGTCATCCTCTTTTTGCCAGAATTATCGCCCAGTCAAGCCGCCGAGCTCGACCCCACAAATATAAAAGGCGTAGTCACTGCCCGCGGTGGCAAGACATCGCACGCAGCGATTATTGCGCGTTCATTGGGCATTCCCGCGGTATCAGGCTTTACTGAGTTAGCTAAGCTGAAACAAGGGGATTTTTGTATGGTTGACGGTTATCAAGCCGCGGTTTACTGCAATCCTGACGCCGCGCTCATTGCCACCTATCAGGAAAAATATGCCACCTGGCAAGCCAAACGCCAGCAGTTACAACAGTTGGCTCAACAGCCTGCCCGCACTAAGGACGGCGTTAGCGTCAGTGTGCTCGCCAATATCGGTAGCTTACAAGAGGCACAAGCCGTTGCCAACAGCGGTGCTGACGGCGTAGGGCTGTTGCGTACCGAGTTTTTATTTTTAGACAATGCCGATGCCCCCGACGAAGAGACGCAATATCAGCAGTTGCGAGAGATATTGACTGCCGTAGGAAAGCCCGTGACCATTCGCACCTTTGATATTGGCGGTGACAAGCCCGTGCCCTATGTCAACCAAGCGGAAAAAAATCCCTTTTTGGGCGTGCGTGGCGTGCGTCTCTATTCGCAATTACCTGAATTATTTGAAAGTCACATTCGCGCCATTTTACGCGCTGCCGCGGGACAGCAAGCCAAAATCATGTTCCCCATGATTGCCAGTTTGGAAGACTTTAGTAAAACCAAACAAAGGGTTGAAACGATACACGAACAACTGACTGAGCAAGGCATTGCCCACCAATGGCCAATTCCTATTGGCATGATGGTGGAAACGCCTGCCGCGGCCTTGTTAGCGGATGAGTTTTCCCAATTGGCTGACTTTTTTAGCATCGGCACAAACGATTTAACTCAATACCTGATGGCTGCTGACCGCGGGGATGTTGCCTTGGCAGGCTATAACAATCCTTTGAGCAAGCCCGTGTTGGACATGGTGCAAAGAGTGATTGACGCTGCGGAAAAACCTCCCATACCAGTAGGTTTATGTGGCGACCCTGGTACCTTGCAGCAAGCGCTACCCACTTTGATTCATTTAGGATTAAGAGCAATCAGTTTGTCGTTGTCCAGCATCCCCGAGGCCAAACAAATTATTGCCAATGTTGATGATGTCGCTGGGGCGAGAAAAACGCTTGCTCGCCTAAACAAAAGGTGCTAAATTGAATCCCCGTACACAGTCTTATTATTAATTTGCTAACTTACTGGAGTTAATTATGCATAGACAAGTCGGAATTGACAATCTCAATAATACCCAAGAATGGGATGTTGTGGTGATTGGCGGCGGTGCGACGGGACTGGGGGTGGCGCTGGATGCGGCTACTCGCGGTTTTTCCACCTTGTTACTAGAGGCGAAGGACTTTGCCAAAGGGACTTCTAGCCGTTCAACTAAACTCGTTCATGGTGGCGTTCGCTACCTCGCTCAAGGAGATGTGGCATTAGTCCGCGAAGCACTACGCGAACGCGGGCGACTCGCTCAGAATGCTCCCCATCTCTTCAAAACTCAACCCTTTATTATTCCCGGAGAAAAGTGGTGGACCGCGCCTTATTATACTTTTGGCTTATGGTTATATGACCGCCTTTCAGGCAAGCTGAGTATCGGCCATACCCGTCACCTCAGCCGCGCTGAGGCGCGCAAGCGCTTATCTGGTGTCAAAGATGAAAAACTCAAAGCAGGTGTTTGTTATTACGACGGACAATTTGATGATACGCGCCTTGCTATCACCCTCGCACAATCGATTGTTGACCACGGCGGGACTGTCCTAAATTACTTCCCTGTTGTCGGGTTGGAAAAAAATGATAAGGGACAAATTTGTGGCGTGCGCGCTGATGATGCCTTAGGGGGCAGTAGCTTTTTAATCAAGGCCAAAGCGGTGATTAATGCCACTGGGGTTTTTGCCAATAATATTATTGCCATGGATGAACCACAGGCCAAACCACGCATAGTCCCCGCTCAGGGCATCCACTTGGTACTTGACCGCGATTTCTTACCGGGTGGCGATGCCTTGATGGTACCGAAAACCAGCGATGGGCGGGTGTTATTTGCCGTGCCTTGGCACGATAAGTTGGTGGTTGGCACAACGGATACACTGGTCGAAAAAGCGGAATACGAGCCCAAACCATTGGAACAAGAAATTCAGTTTATTCTCGATACAGCAAAAGACTACTTGAAACGCGCGCCTACACGCGAAGATGTTCGCAGTGTCTTTGCAGGATTGCGTCCGTTGGCCGCGCCCAAAGACGAGGGTAAATCGACCAAAGAAGTCTCGCGCAGCCACCGCGTGGAAGTCACAGAATCTAAATTGGTACATATTTTTGGTGGCAAATGGACAACCTATCGGCAAATGGCAGAAGACACCGTTGACGCGGCCATAGGCGCGGGCTTATTGCCACAAAAAGCCTGTAAAACGACCAATTTGCGTTTGCATGGCTATGTTGAAAATGTGCACTTAGATGATACACCACTGGCACTACACGGTAGTGACGCTGATGCGATTCAAGCACTTGCGGATGAAAATCCTGAATTGGCCAAGCAGATTCATCCCAACTTGCCCTATATTTACGCGCAAATCGAATGGGCTATCGAACACGAGGTTGCGCGCACGTTGGAAGATGTTTTGGCACGTCGTTTGCGCTTCTTGTTCTTAGATGCGCGGGCAGCGGGTGAAGCGGCACAAGCTGTGGCAGAATTTATGGCTTTGCGGCTTGATTGGGATGCAAAACGCATCGCCAAAGAGGTCGCGGACTTTGGCGTACTGGTTGAACAGTACACCTTGTAATTACTACTTAATCATTTCTATTTAGGAGTCTAACTTATGATTGGCTTTTTAAAACCTGCGGCACACAAGCCGCGCTTACCAGAGGAAAAAATCGACCCAACCTATAAACGCTTGCGTTGGCAGGTTTTCTTTGGTATATTTTTTGGTTATGCGGCTTATTATTTTGTTCGCAAAAATTTTTCTCTCGCCATGCCAGGCATGATTGAGTCGGGCATGTACACCAAAGCGGAGCTGGGTTCTGCCCTCGCTTTTGTTTCCATTGCCTACGGCTTGTCGAAATTTTTGATGGGTTCGGTGTCTGACCGTTCAAATACTAAAGTTTTTATCTCATTGGGTCTGTTCCTATCTGGGGTTATTATGATTACCATGGGGGTATTCCCATGGGCAACCAGTAGCGTTACCGTCATTGCCGTTCTGATGTTCTGTAACGGCTGGGTACAAGGTATGGGCTGGCCACCCTGTGGTCGCACCATGGTGCATTGGTGGTCTAAAACCGAGCGCGGAACCATCGTTTCGGTGTGGAATACCGCTCACAACTTAGGGGGGGCAGTTCCCGCCATGCTGTTGATTTTGGCAACCAGTATTTTTGCCAGTCAAACAGGCATTGATAGAGAAGCTGTGAAGTCCGCCGATGTCTGGCAACAAGCTTTGTACTACCCTGGTATTGCGGCAGTCATTGCAGCTTTCGTTATCTTTTTAGTCATGAAAGATACACCACAATCTTGCGGATTGCCACCTATCGAAGAGTACAAAAATGACTACCCTGATGACTACGATGAAAAAACGGCAGAGCAGGAATTAACGGCAAGAGAGATTTTTGTTGAATATGTATTCAAAAATAAATTGTTGTGGTACATCGCCATCGCTAACGTCTTTGTTTACTTAATTCGCTACGGCATTTTGGACTGGGCGCCCACGTATCTCAAAGAAGTCAGACATTTTGATATTGATAAATCTTCTATCGCCTACGGGCTTTACGAAATTGCCGCCATTCCCGGTACGCTACTTTGTGGTTGGATGTCGGATAAAGTCTTTAAAGGTAAACGCGGTTTGACGGGCTTTGTCTTTATGCTAGCCGTAACCATTGCCGTCTTTATGTACTGGCAGGCCACTTCGCAAAATATGGCGATGGCATTAATGGTGATTGTCGGCTTCCTTATCTATGGTCCTGTGATGTTGATTGGTTTGCACGCCCTTGAGTTGGCACCCAAAAAAGCCGCTGGTACCGCGGCAGGTTTCACGGGCTTGTTTGGCTACCTAGGCGGTTCAGTCGCTGCCAGTGCCATTATCGGTTGGACTGTTGAGAAAAATGGCTGGGACAGCGGTTTCTATGTGATGGTTGGCGGTAGCGCCATTGCTTGTATACTGTTGTTTATTACCATGATTCAAGAAAGTAAACACAAAAAAGCCCTAGCCGCCTCAGGCGAAGACACTTACTAGAAGATTGATTGACTCTCTCCGAATACCTTGGAGGGAGTCAATTTACATCATGAGAATTTTTGGCTACTTAATGATTTAACCCAACAAGGTGATTCTATGAAAAAATTAACTTATTTATTGATGCTTTCTGCGTTTGTTGGCAACGTCCAAGCAACGGATGTTGCCCCTGTTGCAAGCTACACTTACGGTGTTCGCCCCTTTTATCTGATTGATGATTTGGAAGCGGGTAAGCTCAAAGACGAATTGATGGCCTGTGTCGGGCAAACCCCGAAAAAAACCACGATGACCATTGGCCACCGCGGTGCCGCTATGCAATTTCCTGAGCATACGCGTGAATCTTACTTGGCAGCTGCGCGCATGGGTGCGGGAATTGTCGAATGTGATGTCACCTTCACCAAAGACAAAGAACTGGTCTGTCGCCATGCACAAAATGACTTGCACACCACGACCAATATTCTGGCAACGCCTTTGGCAAAAAAATGTACTCAGCCATTCACCCCCGCGGAGTTTGACGAAACAGGCAAACGCGTGAAAGAAGCCAGCGCCGAATGTCGCACTTCTGACATTACTTTAGCGGAATTCAAAACGCTAAAAGGCAAGATGGATGCCGCTAACCCCGATGCCAAAACGGTAGAGGAGTATATGCAGGCAACACCGAGCTGGCGCACGGATTTATATACGCAAACAGGCACCTTAATGACGCATAAGGACTCCATTGAGTTGTTTAAGCGCTTGAAGGTTAAAATGACCCCCGAGCTAAAAACGCCTGTGGTGAAAATGCCGTTTGATGGTATGACTCAAGCTGATTTTGCGCAGAAAATGATTGATGAGTACAAAGCCGCTGATGTGCCAGCCAGTGATGTCTTCCCACAATCCTTTTTGTATGATGACATTGAATACTGGATTAAGAAAAATCCTGAATTTGGCAAACAGGCAGTCTTTTTAGACGAAGAATTAGACACCGCAAAACGCATTGCTGACATGCCTAAATTGCGCGAAGCTGGGGTCAATTATTTAGCGCCTGCTATGCCTATGCTGGTAACTGCTAAAGACGGCAAAATAGTGCCTTCAGAATACGCCAAAGCCGCTAAAGCCAATAACCTCAAGCTGATTAGCTGGAGCCTTGAGCGTTCAGGTCCACTCGCCAGTGGCGGTGGCTGGTATTACACGGGCATCAATGACCTCATCAAGAAGGATGGCGATATGCTCAAGCTATTGGATGTGTTGATTTCCGATGTGGGCATTGTCGGTTTATTTAGCGATTGGCCAGCAACCGTTACCTATTACGCCAACTGCAAAAAGCTATAAATTTCATTAGACCAGATTTTTGTAACCTCATAATTAGGAGAAAATTATGTCAAAATATATAGTTGCCTTAGACCAAGGAACCACGTCTTCCCGCGCGATTATTTTCAATCACGCTGGAGAGATTGTTAATGTTGCTCAAAAAGACTTTACGCAACATTTCCCTGAGCCAGGCTGGGTAGAGCATAACCCCGAAGCCATTTGGAGTACGCAGCTCTCAGTGATGAGTGAGGCCATTCACAAAGCGCGTATCAAGGAAGAGGAAATTGCCGCGGTAGGTATCACCAACCAACGTGAAACCACCATGATTTGGGATAGAAAAACCGGTGAACCCATTGCCCGCGCTATCGTCTGGCAAGACCGTCGCACCTCTCGTTACTGTGACACGCTAAAAGCTGATTACATGGAAACCATTCGTGCTAAAACAGGTTTGGTGATTGATGCTTATTTCTCTGCCAGCAAGGTCAAATGGTTGCTCGATAATGTCGAGGGTGCCAGAGAACGCGCGGAAAAAGGCGAATTAGCTTTCGGTACGGTGGATTCTTGGTTGATTTGGCGCTTAACCGAGGGCAAAGTGCACGTCACTGATGTCACCAACGCCAGCCGCACCATGTTGTACAACATCCACGATATGCAGTGGGATGACGAGTTGTTGGAATTGTTCGATGTGCCCAAATCACTGTTGCCCGAAGTCAAATCCAGCAGTGAAGTTTACGGCTATGTCGACTCTCGCTACATTCAAGGCGGTAAAGTGCCTATCGCTGGTATTGCTGGCGACCAACAAGCCGCGCTATTCGGTCAAATGTGTACGCAAAAAGGCATGGTGAAAACCACTTACGGTACAGGTTGCTTCTTGTTGATGAATACGGGCGAAGAAGCCGTTGCCTCGAAAAACAACTTGTTAACCACCATCGCTTGGAAAGTTGGCGACAAAACCACGTATGCCCTAGAAGGCGGTGTGTTTGTCGGTGGTGCCGCGGTTCAGTGGGTGCGCGATGGACTTCGCACCATTCGTACCGCGGATGCCATCAACAGTTTGGCCGATACCGTAGAAGATAACGGCGGTGTTTACTTTGTGCCTGCGTTGGCGGGTATGGGTGCGCCTTACTGGGATCAGTATGCCCGCGGTACCATTATGGGGATTACCCGCGGTACCACTGACGCGCATATCGCCCGCGCTACTTTAGAAGGTATTGCTTACCAAGTGTATGACATCGTCAAAGCTATGGAAGCTGACGCGGGTCAAGCCACTAAGGAATTGCGCGTGGATGGCGGTGCGGCTGCCAGTAACTTGCTCATGCAAATTCAATCGGATGTCTTCCAATTCAACGTGGTTCGTCCACAAATTTTAGAAACCACCGCAATGGGTGCGGCTTACCTCGCAGGGCTTGCCGTTGGCTTCTGGAAAGATACTGATGATATTGCCCAGCAGTGGAAAAAAGACCGCGTCTTTGCGCCTGAGTTAGCGCCTGAAAAAGTGGAGCATCAATTGAAATATTGGCACAAGGCCGTTAACGCCGCGCGCCATTGGATTGAAGAGTAGTCACCTTTAACAAAGGAAGGTTGTAGTGCTGTGATATCACTACAACCTGTGATTAAATAACCAAATGGAGGTTTATCATGCATCCTTTTATTGCTGAAATTGTAGGAACATTTCTACTAATATTATTAGGTAACGGCGTTGTCGCCACCTGTGTGTTAAAAAACACTAAAGCCAGTGGTAGTGGCTGGATGGTCATTACCACTGCGTGGGCGTTTGCCGTTTTTGTCGGTGTGGTTGTCGCAGGCCCTTCTTCAGGCGCGCATATCAACCCCGCGGTAACTGTTGGATTAGCGGTTGCAGGCAAGTTTCCTTGGGCAAGCGTTCCCATGTACATCATCGGCCAATTTATTGGCGCAATGCTAGGGGCACTTTGTGTTTATACTCACTTCATCGATCATTTCAAAATCACCGAAGAAGAGGGTTTAAAGCGTGCCTGCTTCTGTACTGAACCCGCCATCCGCAATCTTCGCGTCAACTACGTGAACGAAATTATCGGTACATTTGTACTGATGTTCACGATTTTCTATTTGGTCGGCGGTAATATTACTTTACCCGGTGAAGCGACAGCTACGCCAGTTGGTTTAGGATCTATCGGTGCATTACCAGTCGCCATTTTGGTGTGGGTAATTGGTTTGAGCTTGGGGGCAACCACAGGTTATGCCATTAACCCTGCGCGGGATACTGGTCCTCGCATCGTATTGACCTTACTACAAGGCAAGGTCGGTGCAAAACCTGATTGGGAGTATGGTATTGTGCCACTCACCGCGCCAATCGTTGGTGGTATTATTGCTGCGATTTTTTACCTAATCGTCTCATGATGATTTTCTAAACTATCACAGCAACTGAAATAGCAAAGCCGTTGGTGGGGGAGACCTCACCAACGGCTTTGTGTTTTTTTAGTTTTTTAGGTTAAACCTAAAAAACGCAGTTGGACATCAATTTTCAAAAAAAAGTTAAATTTTTACAATGAATTATTCCCTCTCCCCGCGGGGGAGAGGGAATAATTCAGCTGTGCCGACATCACCGTATCAAATGCCCACGTCAACCACGGCAACAGTGCTCGCAGGTTGTCGGGCTCTATGGTCGCGCCCGCCCACAAACGCAAGCCCACGGGTGCTGTTTTATAAGCCTTAATATCATAGGCAACGCCTTCCTCTTCTAGCAATGTACACAGTGCATTGATAGTTTCTTGTTGTTTTGGCTCAGGTAGCGCGGTAAAACGCGCATCAGTGATGCAAAGACAAATTGAAGTATTGGAGCGCGTCTCAGGGCGTTTGGCCAAAAAGTCAATCCACGCGGTCTCTGCCACCCAATCGCTGACAATAGCGAGGTTTTCGTCACTAATGGCTTGCGCCCCTGCTTGTCCGCCAATGGATTGTAGCCACTGCATGGCATCAATGGCATCTTCAACGCACAGCATGGAGGGCGTGTTGATGGTTGCCCCGCGGAAAATGCCTTCGATGAGTTTGCCTTTTTTCGCTAAAGTAAAAATTTTTGGCATCGGCCACGTTGGGGTATAGCTTTGCAAACGCGCTACTGCCCGCGGCGACAGCACTAACATGCCGTGGGCTGCCTCGCCACCTAAGGCTTTTTGCCACGACCATGTGATTACATCTAGTTTACTAAAATCAATAGATTGGGAAAATACCGCGGAGGTGGCATCGCAAATTGTCAGTCCCTCGCGGTTATCGGCAATCCAATCAAGGTCAGGCAGGCGCACGCCCGAAGTTGTGCCGTTATAGACAAACACGCTATCGTGCTGTGGATTGTAGGTCGATAAATCGGGCAAGTCGCCGTAATCAGCGGTATAGGCATTATGCTGGAGTTGGAGCTGCTCGACGATGTCTTTGAGCCATGTTTGCGAGAAATTTTCCCAAGCGTAAATATCGACAACTTTAGGGCCTAGCAGTGACCACAGCGCCATTTCCATCGCTCCCGTGTCCGAGGCAGGTACAATACCCACGCGGTAATCTTCGGGAATGGGTAAAACAGCCTTAGTCAAGTCAATAACTTGAGCCAATTTGGCTTTACCTGCTTTACCGCGGTGTGATTGCCCCAGTACGGCTTTGTCTAGCACTTCGGGCGACCAATTGGGGCGTTTAGCGCAAGGGCCAGAAGAAAACTTTGGATTTTGAGGTCTGATTGGCGGTTTAGTCTGAGGTTGACGTAGTGGCTTTTCGTCTGCGGTTTGTGTGTGTTGCATAGTGCTTTTCTACTCTGTGGGATTGGGATTATAAGGGGATAAACGCCGTCATTTTCGCTTATCACTTGGGATAAAGCAAAATTTTATTGTCTTAGTGTTGCTATTTTTTAGTTATAATTAAAAATTTATATAAATTGTATCAAAGCATTATAAAAAACGCCTGTTGGTTTTTAGCAAAAGATTTTCTGTAATTTATCATTTTGAGTTATGCTTGCCGCCAGATTATCCGCCCAACGCGAGTCTAAGTGACAGGTTCTTCTCTGCGTTGATAAATTTGAGGAACATGTTATGAGCTATTTTATCCCCTCTTTGCAACAGGTGTTTGCTGGCACCAGTGTGCTCTTTTTTAGTTTATTTTTGTTGTTGCTCGGAGGGGGCTTACAAGGCTCACTCGTCAGTATCCGCGGTACGGACGAAGGCTTTTCAACAATTATTTTATCTATTATTTCAACTGGCTATTATGTTGGCTATTTTTCGGGTTCGCTTATCGTGCCACTGTGGTTAAAGCGCGTTGGCTACATTCGCGTTTTTGCCGCATTGGTTGCCGTAGCTTCAGTAGCAGCGATTATTTATCCGATGATTATCGACAAAGGCATTTGGCTTGCCATGCGCGTGCTGACTGGTTTTTGTTTTGCTGGCATTTTTATGGTCTGCGAAAGCTGGTTGAACTCGCAAACGTATAACGAAAATCGCGGCAAAGTGCTGGGTATGTACCTTATCATCATTTTTGTCGGCATGACGGTCGGGCAGTTTTTACTTAATATTGGTGATATTAGTGGCTACTTTTTGTTTGCTTTGTCTTCGGTAGCCATTTCCGTGGCCTCCGTTCCGCTGTTGCTAACCACCCGCCCTGCACCGATTATTGATGAAAGCACCGTGACCTTGAGTATTCGTCAGTTGTACAAACGTTCGCCACTCGGTGTCGTTTCTGCCTTTTCTGCCAATTTTATGAACGGTACGATTATTGGCCTCGCTGCCATTTATGCCAAAAGCATCAATCTACCGATTGAGCACATTGCGTGGTTTGTCGCCAGCGCTTATATTGGCGTGGTTATTTTTCAGTTGCCGATTGGTTATTTGTCCGACCGCATTGATAGACGCTACGTGATGATTTTATTGTGTTTAAGTACCGCGGTAGTGTCACTGTGGGCGAGTAATTTGCACGACAGTCAATGGCTGATTCTGAGTGTTGGTTTATTGGGCGGAGTGGCGCTACCGATGTATGCGCTTTGTATTGCTCATGTCAATGACCGTCTCGCTCCCGAAGAAGTGTTGCCAGCCACTACCGCGCTACTCAAGATATCGGGTATTGGCAATATGATTGCGCCGTTGTTTACGGGCTGGTTGATGGTGCAGTGGGGTGTAGCGTGGTTTTTTGGCAGTGTCGGTATCGCTGCTGTGGTAACTGCCCTGTTTGCCCTGTACCGCATTACCCAAGCGGATGTCGATATTGACGAGCAAAGCGACTATGCGCCCATCGGTGCGATGACAGCAACGGTTGCTACTTTGTCACTGGCACACGAGGGCATACAGTTGGAATTTGATTTTGGTGAAGAACATCGCAAACCGACCGATGTTGAGTGCGCGGAAAAATAAACTAGGGCGTATCCTCAATCTAAGAGACACAAAGAGTTATTCTACCCCCACGTTGTGAAGTAAATTCTATATTATTGTACTGATATACCTAATTACACCTAGCAAAGAACAAGCATTTATGACAAACATGAGCCAATCAAAGCCTACTTCAGTTGCGTGATTTTCTTTTTTCCACCCCCATTTTTCAGAATTTTTCTCTATACAGTCAAATAAATACGGATAGAAAAACAACCCCACAGGAATTAATAGCAAAATAAATCTAGTCAAAAAACTTAGATTTTCATTAGTATTAATCACTGCGTAAAGCCATAACGGCATAGAAACTAATGCTAATAATCTATTGATTACTTTCTTAGTCACAGAAATCTTCATTAACGCCCTCCAGTTCAGCGAGTAGCTCGTGTTAGCTCGCGCAATATTGTTTAATCAATACACTGTTCTTATTCGGGCTCGGATTCAAGTCCTCAGTCTAAAAAGTAAAACTTGGCTCAATCACTGGCGAATAAAAATCTCAACACGACGATTGAGCTGTCTGCCGGCAGGATTGTCTTTACCGTTTAACTCATTTGGTGCAACAGGATGAGTTTCACCAAAGCCAATTGCCACCATGCTATCGGCGGCACCCAACTTAATTAGCGCCGTTTTGACCACATTTGCCCGTTTTTCCGACAAAGTTTTATTGTAGTCGTCACTGCCTTTCGCATCGGTGTGTCCCCGAACTTCAATTTTTGTCGCTTTGCTGTCGTTAATCGCTTTTGACAGTACGCTTAAATACGGCTTGACCGTGTCGCGCAATATCGATTTATCAAAGTCAAACAATATACTGTCATTCAATGTAATGACATAGCCGCAGGTTAATTTTGGCGGGTTGAATGCTTCAATGGGCGGGAATTTACCGGCAGGCTGCAGAGGCGGCAACGGCTTCATTTTAACTTTTTTACCGGCGACAGTACCCGTGCCGTCACCGTTATTCTCCACTATACCAAGCGGACCGCCAACCCATGAACCCGAACCATCGGCATTGATTTCTATCACACCTTGTTTACCGCCTGTCCACGAACCGGAACCGTCGGCATGAATTTCTATCACGCCAAATCCGCCACCTGTCCAACTGCCACCGCCTTTGCCGTCCAGTTCAATGACACCGTAACGCCCAGTGTACGTTCCTTCACCATTGCCTTCGTTTTCAAATGTTGCCTCTTCGGTGACAATACTGCCGATGCCGTTGCCCTCCGATTCATAGACCACGCCGTTTACCACAGCATCACCCGAACCGTCTTTGTTAACGGTAAAGACACCTTGTGAAGAGGTGCGTGAAAAATTACCTTTGGCATCGACCGATGTAATACTGTATTCATCAATTAAGTCTCCCGAGTCATTACAACGAGCGGGGCGCACGTTGATACCGCTCATCGGAGCGAGCAGGTCGCCTAAGTCGTCTTCTAGGGTAGCTTGTACTTTGTCAACGCTAGGAACAGGTGGAATCATGATGGCAGGAATGGTCGGGAAGTCAATTTCACCCGCAGTTTTAAGGGTTTCTTCTGCCAAGCAAACAGAAAAAGGCAGTGAAAGTAACAATGCGATGAGTTTAGTGTTCATATTTTTTCTCCGTAGATAGATGTAGTGGTCAAGTAATTTTATGCACATTTTAAGCGTTTAATGCTTCCATAATCGTTGGTTGTAAAAATTCAAATCCCGCATCCAATAGCGCCTGTGGCAGCACCGTCTGCCCATCAACTAACAGCGTTGCCATTTCACCAAAACGTTGCTCTAATAAGACGCGAGGTAGGCTAAAATGGGTTGGACGTTTCAGCCACTTGCCGAGCGAGCGCGTGAATGCCGCGTTGCTGACGGGCGCGGGGCAGGTCAGATTGTACAGCCGCGGGGCGCGGGAATCGCTTAGGCTTTTATCAATAATGAATTGCACAGCGCGTAGCCAGTCATCGCGCGAAATCCAACTGACGATTTGCTTGCCATCGCCGAGCTTTCCTCCTAACCCCCATTTAAACGGTAGTAACAGCCGCTCAATCATGCCACCATCGGTAGCAATCACAATGCCCGTGCGAATAATTGTCGTTGGTACACCTAGCGTTTCAGCTTGTTTAGCGCGCTGTTCCCACGCTTGGCACAGTTGGTGAAGGAAGTCATCGCGGAAAGTGCTTTGCTCAGTCAGCGGGGTTTTGTCTTGAATGCCGTACCAACCGATGGCAGAACTGCTGATAAAGCATTTGGGTTTGACACTGACGCGCTGAATGTAATCCAAAATGGCTTGCGTAGGTTCTAGGCGACTGTCGTAGAGGACTTTTTTGCGCGCCTCAGACCAACGTTTGTCGGCAATGCCCGCGCCCGCGAGGTTGACTATGGCTTCAAATGAGTGTTTGCTCTCGCGCAGTTGTGCGTAGGTCATCAGCGCAACGCCCTCAGGGTGCGGTGTAGCGCCGTCGCGCGAGACCCAAGTCACCTGAGTGCCCATCGCCATAAAATGCTGGGTTAGCGCCCGTCCCAAAAAGCCTGACCCGCCTGTGATGAGTAATTTCATTAATTTCATAGTGTTTTTTTGCATCAATGTTAATTGCTTCTTTGCGGTTCGCTACCCCAGTTGAGTTTACGGCGAATGCGCCGCAACTGGTCGTAATCACAAGGGTGATAAATGGTCAATTTTTTTTGATACTGGGTAATCAGTACGCTGTCACAAGCTTGTAGCGGAATTTCCTGCTGACCATCGACGGATACTTGTAAATCCGTGCCGTTATTTTTGCTCACCTCAATCCGTTGCTGTGTTTTGGCATCAATGACGATAGGGCGTTGTGTGAGGGTGTGCGGGCAAATGGGGACAAGTAACAGCGCTTCTAAATTGGCTTGTAAAATCGGTCCGCCACTGGACAGGGCATAAGCTGTTGACCCCGTGGGGCTAGCGACAATTAAACCGTCAGAAAAATAAGCCGAGAGGAAGCGGTTATCTAAATAGACTTCTAATTCCACCATGCGCGACACGGAACGCTTGTGAATGACGATGTCGTTAATGCCGATTTGTTCGGCGATAACTTTGCCGTTGCGAACGACTTTGGCATGCAAGACGGTACGCGCTTCCTGTTGGTATTTACCAATCAGCACTTCGTGCAAAACGGAGGGGATTTCCGAGGGGGAAATATCAGTGAGAAAACCCAAACGCCCCATATTAACGCCAACAATCGGTTTGTTGTAACGCATGGCAGCGCGTCCTGATGCCAAAAAAGAGCCATCGCCACCCACGGCAATAATCAAGTCGGCTTGTTCAACCAATGTGTCGCGGGCTACGCGCTGATGGCGTGAGTCGCTAATCAGGCAGTCACGGGTGGTCTCAAGGTCTAGCAACGCTTTGGCAGACAATTCGTCAACAACGCGCAAAACCAAGGCAATGGTTTCGGAGACATCGGCATCGCCGTATTTGCCAATAATGCCAATAGTGTCAAATTGGCTCGTAAAGCGTTCTGGTGTTATAACATTCATGGATTTCCTGCGGTTACGCCACCACATGCCACGCACAGGCGACATGCGGCGGGTAGGGTGGTACGATGTGTTTTATTGGCAACGATTCTATCGTATTTACTTCGTATCGCCAAACCCTGTTGCTAGGGCGTGTCCTCAATCCTTATTCCAATACAGCGCACAGATAATCCCCGTTATAAAACCACTGACATGGCCTAACCACGAAATGCCTTGTGCCCAAATGTCAAATAAAGACAACAGAGCACCCGAATACAAAAACAGTGCCAATAAAGCGGTTAGCACATTGCGAAGACTGGGGTAGGTGTAACAGCGTCCCAAAATAAAACCAATAAGGGCAAAGACGACTCCCGAAGCGCCAACCACATTGGCTGAACTTAGCAACCACACTCCCAAGCCCGAACCCACAGCACCAAACACCCACACGCTCAATAAAGTGGAGAGGTTAATGCTGTAGGCAATCAATAAGCTCAGTACAAAAAAGGGGATGCTGTTGGCGATAAGATGACCAATATTGGCATGGGCAAAGGGATGCGTCAAAATGCCCAAAAGACCCGACGGCGACCGCGGTTTGACGGACAATAAGGCGTTGAGCTTGCCCATACTTACTGCGTGCAAGGCGAACACCAACCACATAGTCACCAATACCGCGGAGACCGTTTTTAACGGTTGCAAGGATTTCATCGAATGGAGCGCGTCTTACGCAAACGCAAGCGGTTAGCGGCTTTGTAACGGGCATTGGCATCGTCAATAAAACGGCTTTGCGCCATTAGCACGGGTTTGTTACCGCATTGAACGCGCTGATAATCACCGTTACTTTGCATTTCCCAAGCATTTTCCGTATCTGCCAATTGCATGTCGAGGAAACGGCGCAATTGCTCACGCAGATTCGGCGCTTCGATGGGGACGATGACTTCCACGCGACTTTCTAAGTTGCGCTTCATCAAATCTGCCGAGCCAATGTAGTAGTCTTCATTGCCGTTGTTGTGGAAATAATAGATGCGAGTGTGCTCCAAAAAGCGACCAACGATGCTGACAACGCGGATATTGTCCGACAGTCCCTTGACCTGCGGCACGAGACGACAACTGTCGCGGATAAGTAAGTCGATTTTGACACCTGCCTGTGAAGCTGCGTACAGCGCCTTAGTGATATCGACATCTTCTAAGGCATTCGTTTTCAGTTGGATATGTGCTGTTTTTCCCGCTTGGGCATGTTTGACTTCGCGGCGAATGCGTTCTAGCAACCCCTTTTTCATGTGCCGCGGTGCAGGTAAAATCTTGTTATAGTGGCGTTTGGGTGTGTAACCTGTGGTTAAATAGTTAAATAACTCAGTCAAATCTGCGCCCACTTTAGCATCCGCGGTCAGCAGCCCCAAATCGCTGTACAAGCGCGCCGTACCCGAGTGATAGTTACCCGTGCCAATATGGGCATAGCGACGCAAGCCATCGAAGTCTTGGCGCAAAACATAAATTAATTTGGCATGGGTTTTCAGCCCGACAATGCCGTAAGTGACGTGAATGCCTGCTTCTTCTAGATGGTTTGCCCAGCGAATATTAGCGGACTCATCGAAGCGCGCCTTGACTTCAACCACGACGGTGACTTGCTTGCCATTGCGCGAAGCGTCCAATAGGTATTCAATGATTTTTGAATTTGATGAGGTGCGATAAATAGTCATTTTGATACCAATGACTTTGGGGTCACGGCTGGCATCGCGGACAAAGCGCTCTACTGAAGTGGAAAACGACTCGTACGGCAATTGAATCAAGAAAGGACCATTTCGACGAATAGCGTGGAAAATATTATCCTCGCCCACCAAGGCGGCATTATCGACCGGTTGATGCGGGGCATCTTTGAGGTCGCTGCGCTTGATGGCCATCAATTCCATCAAGTCGCGCTTGGCCATCAAGCCATCGACTTCAAAAACATCCTTATTTTCATCTAGACGCAATTCGGCAGACAGCATACCTTTGTGGATGGGATTCATGCCTTTGCTGAATTGCATGCGCACGATGGGGGCAATGCGGCGGTCGCGCAATTCTGATTCGATAAGCTCTAGTAAATCTTCGGCACGCTCTTCGTCCTGCTCCGTCATGGCGTTGCGCGTAATGCGAAAAATTTCCACGGATTGAACGAGCATATCGGGGAAAATGACATCTAAGTTGTGAATAATTAAGTCTTCTAAGGCGATAAAGCGATTGCTTTCAACGTCGTTGTCGAGACGAATAAAGCGACGACTGCCTTGTCCCACGGGAACCTTGAGGCGCGCCATGGCACTGCGTTCGCTGTCGTCATTGGGGTAACCGAGGCGAACCAACAGGTTTAGTGACAAGTTAGAGACAAATGGGAATGGATGCGCGGGATCCATCGCTTGTGGGGTGAGCAAAGGATAAATGTTAGCGAGGAAATACTCGCGCATTGCTTGTTGTTGGTCTCGCGACAGTTCAGCAAATTTGACGACTTGTATTTTTTCTTGGTGCAACGCTTGTTTCAATTGTTGCCAAATGCGGTGAATAGCGACATCAATATCGCTAACTACTTGGTAGCAGGCATCAATTTGCTGTTGCGGTGTGCGACCATCGGCACTGAGTACATCCATTCCCGCGCCCACTTGTTGTTTTAGCCCACCAATGCGCTTCATAAAAAATTCATCGAGGTTGGCACTGACAATGGCAAGGAACTTAACGCGCTCTAGCAAAGGGTTGCTTGCTTTTTCCGCTTCGGCTAAAACGCGCTGGTTGAATGCCAACCACGTTAACTCACGGTTGAGAAGAATCGGTTCAGGAGGGGGAAGTTGTTGTGTGTTGTGGTCACTGGTGTCTTTGCTGGCAGGGATATTCTCCGCGGTGAGGGAATCGTTCATGATGGGCTCCTGTATGATAAAAATAACTGAATTCCTATTATAACAAATGGAGAGATTTTGCAACAGATTTTGTTAGCGTTACCCACTGGGTTCTAGAATAGCCCAAAGCGTCATTTACCAATTTTGCGTGGGAAAGTCGAGCTGATAATACAAACTGATGAGACAAGGCTTAACGAACTATTGAAATATTAAACCTTTTTGATACTATATTCCGACTATTGATGGGGTTGAGCTAGCACAACGCGTTGATAGCAATATTTATCGGCGTTTCTTGTACTTAAGCTCAATATATCGTTTGACTATATCTAGAAGGATAGACAACATGAGCAATCGCAAAATAACACGTCGTCAACTTATACAGGCGATGTCAACCTTGGGCGCGGGGGCTGTGCTAATGAAAAGCCATTTGGCGTTGGCACAAAGTAGTAGTGAAAAAACACACATTGTTATCTTGGGCTGTGGTTTAGCTGGTTTGGCCAGTGCTCACCGCCTTAGAAATAGCCTACCAAATGCCAAAATCACCCTTGTTGATGCTAAAAAAGAGCATAACTATCAACCCGGCTATACCTTAATTGCCAGCGGTGTGTGGCACGACTTAAGTAAAGTCAGAGCCAAAAACGCCGACTTACTTCCCCAAGATGTCACGTGGATTCAGTCCGAAGCCAAGTCTATTAATCCCGACAACCAGATCGTAGAAACAGCAAGTGGTAAGAAAATTGGTTACGATTTTCTTATTGTTGCCACAGGGTTATCGCTACGTTATGATTTAATTGAAGGTTTAGCTATCGAAGCTTTCGGGGAAAAAGGGTTAGGTAGCGTTTACCATAGCCCTGAAGTCGCTTTAGCCACTTGGAAAGCGATGGATAATTTTAGACAAAAAGGCGGGCAAGCCGTGATGACCCTCGCGCCCACCCCGATGAAATGTGCGGGCGCGCCACTAAAAATGACCTTTATGTTGGTTGATCGTCTTGGTCAAGCGGGTACTTTGGCGGGCTCAGAGATTGACTTTTTCGCCCCAGGTAAGGCGGTTTTCAGCGTGCCCAAAGTGAATGCGAATGTGCTTGAACGCTGGAAGCAGTTAGAACCTCCTGTCAATGTTCACTACGGTCACACACTTAAAGCCGTTGATAGCGATAAGCAACAGGCGGTATTTGCCACTAAGGATGGGGATAAATCACTAGACTACGATTTCTTACACGTTGTACCACCGATGACAGCACCTAGTTTAGTTCGGGAAAACAATGACCTTGCCTTGGCTGAAGGCAGTGATAAAGGCTGGCTAGACACCAGTCCGAAAACGTTGCAACATACGCGCTACGCCAATATTTTTGGTCTAGGTGATGTCAACGGCACGCCTAAAGGCAAAACTGCCGCGACCGTCAAGAAGAGTGCGCCGGTGATGGTCAACAACTTGCTTAATGTCATTCGTGGCAAAACACCTGATATGATTTTTGACGGTTACACTTCTTGTCCACTGCTATTGCGAGAAGGGGCAGCCATGCTGGTTGAATTCAACTATAAAAATGAACTCACGCCTAGCTTACCCCTTGTCGATCCCTTGCAGGAGAGCTATTTTGCTTGGTATTTAGAAGAGGTGATGCTAAAACCCGCTTATATGTCCGTTTTGAAAGGTCACGGTTAAGGAGAAAGTCATGACAATTACCGCTGTATTTTTTATTCTCGTAGAAACAATTTTAGAATTTCCAATCATTGCTAGCATTTTGTTGGCATTGCCAGTTTTGGCGTTACTGTGGGTGTTAATTGCCAAACGCAAAAATTGGCAATCTAGCAAAAAACCTGCTCTTTTTGTAGGCTTGCTAGCTGGCGTTGTGGCATTTTTCGGTTTGCCCGCGGTCTTTCATTCTAGCTTGTCAGAGATGAGTTATTACGTCGATTGGCTATTTCATCTGGGTTACTGTCTCGCCATCACGGTGTATGTTGGGCTAATCACATGGTTCTTTTTAGCACCTTTGCGGGCATAACTGCAAAACGGCAGTTATGATGTTTTAAAAAACTTAAGCATTACAACGAAAAAATCCCCCTCACCTAATTACTGGGTGAGGGGGATTTTCAAAGAAATGCTTATAATTCGCGTGCCACTTCGCGGCGTTCATAGCATTCAATTTGGTCACCGACTTTGACATCGTTATAGTTTTTGACCCCAATACCACATTCTGTACCTGCGCGCACTTCGTTAACATCATCTTTAAAGCGACGTAAGGATTCCAATTCACCTTCGTAAATAACGACATTGTCGCGCAATACGCGGATAGGATTGGCGCGTTTAACGTAGCCATCAATCACCATACAGCCAGCAATTTGTCCGATTTTGGGCGCCTTAAAGACTTCACGCACTTCGGCAATACCAACGATTTCTTCTACAAAGGTCGGCGACAGTTTGCCTATCATGGCTTGTTTGATATCTTCAATGGCCTCGTAAATAATGCTGTAATAGCGTAAGTCAACGCCTTCTACCTCTGCCAATTTCTTAGCGCCCGATTCCGCGCGCACGTTAAAGCCGATAATGGTGGCGTCTGAAGCAATCGCCAAGTTGACATCCGACTCAGTGATACCGCCCACCGTTGCCGAAACAACGCGTACGGCGACTTCGTCAGTGGACAATTTGAGTAGTGATTCGCGTAGGGCTTCAGCTGAACCTTGTACGTCCGTTTTTAGCAATACATTCACGGATTCGAGTTGATTGTCACCGACATTGGCAAACAAGTTTTCTAATTTGGCTTTTTGTTGACGAGCGAGTCTCATCTCTTTGGCCTTAATTTGACGCTGGTTAGCCAAATGTTTGGCGGTTTTTTCATCCTCAACGGTAATGAGCTCATCACCCGCCATGGGGGCGCCCGATAAACCCAGCACCTCAACGGGGATGGAAGGGCCAGCCGAATGAATGGGGCGACCCGCTTCATCGTTCATAGCGCGGATGCGACCGTATTCCATACCAGAAAGAACAAAGTCACCTCTGTGCAATTGACCTTTGCGAATCAAAACTGAGGCAACGACACCGCGACCTTTATCAACGCGAGACTCAATGATAATACCTTGTGCAGGGCCTTTGTGCGGGGCTTCTAGCTCCAGCACTTCTGCCTCTAATAGGATTTTTTCCAGCAAATCGTCAATACCTTCACCTGTTTTTGCCGAAACGTGCGCCACCATGACATCGCCACCCCAATCTTCGGGAACAATTTCGTGCTTTGTCAGTTCACCCTTGACTTTTTCGGGATCGGCATCGGGCTTATCCACTTTGTTAATGGCGATGACAATCGGCGCTTTCGCGGCTTTGGCATGCTGAATGGCCTCAATCGTTTGTGGCATAACGCTGTCATCAGCAGCAATGACGATGACAACGACATCTGTTACCTGTGCACCGCGGGCGCGCATAGCAGTAAAGGCCGCGTGCCCTGGGGTATCTAAAAATGTCACGATGCCGTTATCGGTTTCCACGTGGTACGAGCCAATGTGTTGCGTAATACCGCCTGCTTCGCCCGCGGTAACGCGCGTACTACGAATGTAGTCTAGCAACGACGTTTTACCGTGGTCAACGTGTCCCATAATCGTGACAATGGGGGGGCGTGTGCGCATGTCTTCCAGTTTGGCTTCTACCGTTTCAAGTAGGGCTTCTTCGGCTTCATTCTCGTTAACGTAGGCGTACTTAATGCCCATTTCTTCAAGCACCAAAGTCGCGGTATCGCGATCCAACACTTGGTTAATGGTCATCATGGAACCCATTTTCATCAATTGCATAATGATTTCTGCCGATTTTTTATTGGCTTTCTGTGCCAACTCGCCAACGGTGAGTGTTTCGGGCAACATGACTTCAACGCTGACTTCTTTTTGTGGACGCTGGAAAGCGTGTTTATTGTCAACGGGGCGATTGTTGCGGCGTTGCCCGCCTTTGCGGTTATCGCGGCGCGAGTGTTTGCGATTATCGCGGTATTTACTGGCACCCATTTGCTCAACGCGCTCTTGTTGGCGCAAATCAGCAGCGGCTTGTTGGCGTGCCTTATCGTCTTTTTCGCGGTCTTTTTTCGCGGTTTTGTCACGCTCTTGCTGTTTTTTCAGCTCGGCTTCGGCGTTGGCTTTGGCTTCCTTGGTAAGATTCTTCTTGCGTTCAGCATCAGCTTTGGCCTTGGCCTCTTGAGCCTGTGCTTTTTGCTTGGCTGTCTCTTGCGCTTTTTGTTTAGCTGCTGCGGCACGAGATTCAGCCTCGGCTTTACGCTGAGCCTCTGCGGCGGCTTTGTCTTTTTGGGCTTTGGCCTCGGCTTCAGCGCGCGCCTTAGCTAGGGCTTCGGCGCGCTGGCGTTGTTCTTGCTCATTTTGGCGCATGTCCTCGCCTTGCTGCATGCGTTTTTTTTCAGCCAGCTGTCTGGCGATGTCGGCAGGTGAGAGGCGTTTGGGTTTGTTGGGTTTATTATTTTTTCCACCTCGGTTACCTCTACCACCGCGTCTGTTGTCGTCCTCTTTCTTAACGACTTTCTTCTTACCGCGGACTTCGACGGACTTTTCCCGTCCATTTTTTCCCGCAACGCTAATGGTCGCTTTCTTTTTCACGGCAATGCGTTTTTTGGGTGTTTCTGACTTGCCGTGTCGGGTGCGCAAATGGCTGAGTAGTTTCTGCTTTTCTTCAGTCGTTATCGAGGCATCGCCATCTGTAACTTTCACACCTGCATCATTCAGTTGTTGGATTAATTTACTTACGTCTGTATTGGTTTGTTCGGCTAGTGCCTTGACGGTTACTTCACTCATGATTTCTCCTGCCCTATGTTATTCGGCGAACCACGGTTCGCGCGCTTTTACGATGAGGGTGGCGGCGCGTTCTTCGTCCAACCCTGTCATTTCAATCAATTCATCAGTGGATAACTCAGCTAAATCATCCCACGTCTGAATACCATTTAACCTAACTTGTAGTAACAAGTCATCATCCATGCCTGGGAGCGTGTCAATAGAGGCTGAACTTTCGATAGCTTCTTCATCACCGATGGCTTGTGTCAACAAAATATCACTGGCAATGTCGCGTAGCGCATCAATGCTGTCTTCGTCAAAGGCTTCGATAGCGTAAAGCTCCTCAATATCGCTGTAGGCGACTTCTTCTAGTGTGGAAAAGCCAGCCTCTACTAGCGCCTCAGCCACTTCGTTATCGATGTCCATTTTGTCGGCCAATGTTTCAATGCTGCGCGTTTGCTCTTCGCCTGCTTTTTTGGCAAAGTCTTCCTCGCTCATGACATTCAAATTCCAACCCGTTAATTCACTGGCTAGGCGCACGTTTTGCCCGCGCACACCCACTGCCTTGCCGAGTTTGTCCTCTTCAAAGGATAAGTCCATACTGTGATTTTCTTCATCGACCAAAATGGATACGGGTTCCGCTGGGGCAATGGCGTTAACCACAAAAGTTGCAGGGTCTTCATCCCAGATGATAATGTCCACGCGTTCGCCCGACAATTCGCTGGTGATGTTTTGCACGCGTGAACCTCGCATGCCAATACAAGCACCTGCAGGGTCTAAGCGCGGGTCATCGGTATGTACGGCAATTTTTGAGCGCCCACCAGGGTCGCGCGCCGCCCCTTTGATTTCAATCACGCCACTGGCAATTTCTGGCACTTCAATTTCAAATAGCTCAACCAGTAATTCTGGCGCGGTACGACTCAAAACGATTTGATGGCCTTTGTTTTCGCGCTGCACATGCTTAATAAAAACGCGTAGGCGATCGCCTTGGCGGGTGTTTTCTCGCGGAATCAGGTTTTCCTTGAAAATAATGCCTTCAACATTATTGCCCAAGTCCAAAATGACATTGCCGCGCTCTAGGCGTTTAACGATGCCGTGGATGATTTTTCCTTCTTGGTCTTTGTACTCGCTATAGACTTTTTGGCGTTCGGCTTCGCGCACTTTTTGAATGATAATCTGTTTAGCCAGATGCGCGCCCACGCGCCCGAAGGGAACATTTTCGACCTGTTTTTCAACGATGCCACCCTCTTCGGCATTTTCGTCAATGTCGCGCGCTTGTGTCAAGCTAAGTTCCTTATTGGGGAACTCAATTTCATCTTCGGGTAATACTGACCAGCAGCGATAAGTGCTGTGCTCACCTGAAAAGCGGTCTATCTCGACGCGAATTTCCACTTCGTTTTCGTGTTGGCGATGAAAGTCTGCGTAGTTTTCGTCTTGGCCTTTGTACTGTTTGCGCGTTGCTGCCTCTAAAGCCGCTTCCAGTGCGTCGAAAATAACATCCTCGGGCACGTCTTTCTCGTTGGAAACGGTTTCTACAACCAACAATAATTCTTTACTCATCAATCAATCCTCAAAAGTCGGTATTAGTCTAGCGACTTCAATAATATTAAAATCTAATTCAGCTTGTTTGCCGTCTTCTGTTTCTAAGGTAATCCAGTCTCCTTGAACGGCGACAATGTTGCCTTTAAAATTGCGCTGGCGCTCAATGGGTCTAGAGAGGCGTATCTTGGCAGGTTTGCCAATAAAGCGCTGAAAATCCCTTAAGTTAAATAACGGTCTATCCAGTCCAGGGGAAGAAACTTCCAACGTGTACTTATTGGGGATGGGGTCTTCGACATCCAACACACCACTCACTTGTTCATTGACTGCCATGCAGTCGTCTAGGTTGATGCCGTCTGCTTTATCAATGTAAACGCGCACTAAGGCATTCACAGAGTTGGGGTGGAATTCCACACCGACCAGTTCGTAGCCTAAGGCCTGGACACAAGGGGCGAGTAGTTCGCTAACCTGTTCGTTTTTCTTCACTTTATCTTACAATCAAAAACATATAGACACAAAAAAAGACCTCAACGAGGTCTTTTTTAAATTTTAAATTTAATTTTAAATAATTAATAATTCTGGTAGCGGGGGCAGGATTTGAACCTACGACCTTCGGGTTATGAGCCCGACGAGCTACCAAGCTGCTCCACCCCGCGTCGTTGAGGTGCGTATTATAGCGCCTGTTTCTGCCTTTGCAAGAAAAAAATAAGGAAAGTCCCTTCTGTGTTGCGGTTTTCCAGTTTTTCAGCCCCGCTGACAACAGTAGCGTTAGGCGCTACAACGCGCACTGAGGTTAGGGTTGTGCTTATTGACCGTAGGAAAAAACGGCAACAACGCGACGGTTTTTCTGCATGTTGGCAGGGCTGTTGTTGGGTGCGATGGGGCGACGCTCGCCATAGCCAACTGCACCTAAACGCGATCCGTCAATGCCGTAGTGTTTAATTAAAACATTTCTCACCGCATCAACGCGACGTTGTGATAGGGCAAGGTTATAGGCATCGCCAGCACGACTATCCGTATGTCCTTCTAAAACGGCGGTTGTTTGAGGATGTTTTTTCATGTAAGTGGCAACGCGTTCAATTTCAGGGTAGTACATCCGCTTAACGAAGTGCTTGTCGGTATCAAACAACACATCTAACTCAATGCGCGAGGGTGCAGGTGCACAATTGGGTACTACGCGCGAGATTTGGTGCGATTGATATTTCATTTGCTGCATGGCTTGTAACGCGACATCTGCCGACAGTTGGCGAATGCTGGCAGTGCCCTGCGGCGAGACATCAATGTCGAAGTAGTAATTATTACCTGCCTGTAAATTGTGAGAGGCAACACCACGACGCAAATTATTGTGCTTGCGCCCTGTGATATCGACACTTAAATCATTGGTGCCAGCACAGGAATACACGTGGCTGAAATTCCCCGGCTGAATGCTGACTTGAAAGCGGTCATTGATGGAGACGTTAGCACTGGTTTGCAAATCATCCCCATCTGATGCGCGCAGGAAAAACACGCCGACACCGTTGGCGGGAATCGCTTGGTTGGCTAGCTTTTGTGCATCGACACTTCTTTCTTTTTGCCAGACTGCGCCTCCCACGCGACGGTAACTGCTGTCCGAATGTGCCAGTGTCGAATACCCTGTTAGCGTACCAGCAAGGGTCGCCAGTAGGACTAATTCTTTAATTTTTTTCATTTTTTACCTCAAAGAAAAATTTTAATAGGCAAGCACCAAGCGCTCCATTGGGTGGCTTTTGACTTTTAATCAGATGCTTAGTAGTGATAGGGGTGCATTAATTTATATAACTACATATAAAAACTTAAATAACAGAGTCATTGTAGCACATTTTTATCCCCGATGTGCCTGCTTACAATCGCCGTTGGATTTCGTTAATATAATAAATTAATTGCGTAAATTCGCTGTCACTGTGCGGATAATTGTGCGCTAACACATCGGCAATGATGGCAGTCGAGAGTCCTGTTTTTTCGGCAATTTTTTCAGCTAATGCACCGCGCTGTAGGCGTTTATGGGAACTAATGCGTCTGGCAATAGTCCTGTCTAAGCGCTCGTAACAATGTTGTAACAGGATGTTTTTCTTATCGTTTTGGTAATAAAAACGCCCTGTAGCGCGCAAGTGGCGTGCCAGCGTCAGGCCTTGGCGTTGGTCTTCAACCAGCAGCGAACCAAAGCGACGACTGTGTCGCCATACCCACGCTAATAGCAACAGCCCCGCCGTCAGTAGGGCAAATGCCCAATACTGCCACAACAGGCTTAACGCCGAGGGGTAAACGGCGCGTTCAAACCATAAAACGCGCGGTTTTTTCTCGTTATTGCCCGTCTGTAATAACATATCTAACAAGGTGGCGTTGTCATTGTGCCAGAACCTCTCTAAAAATAGCGCGTTGTGAGTAGAGAAGAAAATTGGCGGTAAACTATACACCGTGATGCGTCCGCGCCCCAGTGAGAATACCGAAAACACATCGCCCGCGCATTTGGCTGGCAAATGGTACAGGCGTTGTGCTTTACCGCGGGAGCTTGTGACCGCACCATAACTAAAATTGAGCGATAGCGGCGCACCATTGACTGTGTAAGAGCTACTGTCGTCAGCATTTTCCGCCATCAGCGCATCGACTTTTTCGGCATCACTTTTAAGGGTTTTGTCTTGCGTGGCATTTTTTATCAATACTTCTACGGCTTCATGGTAATCATCTTCGCCGATGTGATATTTTTCATTGGCGGTAAGCGTGCACTTTTTATTTTTCGGTAAGTTCACCTGCAACCCCGTCTGCGAAAAAAAGGGCGCGGGCTTGCTGCTGGCGGTGCTCTCCTTTAGGGCTTTCAAGGCGTTTATTGGGCGGTTAATGACGACGTGTCCGCCAGCGCGCACCCAGTCGCCGAGCAACTTGGCTTGGCGCTCACTTAAGGTGCGTGCATCATTGGAGAAAAACACGGTGTCGACGTTGTTTAAATCGGCTTGAGACAGGCGGGCGTAGCTACTTTGGCGCTGAATATCGTAGCCTTTTTGTTTTAAGAATTGTTCAGCCAACCAAAAGCCATCGGTGCGCGCCTTGCCTTGCAATCCGCGCCAGCGGTTGTTCTCGACATAGTGGTGCGTAGATCTGAAATAGACGGCTATTACCACGACCAATACGACTGCAACAACCGCGGCAATGAGGGTGGAGAACTTATTCATCTAGTGACTCCTGGGCTTTGGGGCTGTGGTGATAGCGCGGAAAGGCGCTGTTAAATTGTCGAATTAATGCTTCGATGTGGGCGTGCTCAGGCGGGCGATGGGCGTAGACTTGCGATTGCCACGCTTGTGTCAAGGTTTGAAAATAGCTAAAAGTAGCCGCCGATACGTGCGACTGGGCGTTGCGTAGGCAGTCGCCTTCGGTGTCACTTTCTTTAATTTCTAGGTCGTTATCATCAACCAGTGCCACTAAACTACCGCGGTAGAGCAAGGATAGCACCGCCAACAGCTTACCGCGGTGAAACAGACGCATGGCCTCGCCAGCAAGGTCATCGGGAAGCGAATCCTTGCGTATATCTAGGCCGAATAGCACTTCGGGACGCGCATCCACTTCCACCTCAGCAGGGCTTTGAAACCACTGCGACAGGCGCTCGCGGTTAGCAATCACCCAATAGATGCCCAACAGCCCCGCGACAATGAGCACAATTTTCAGGAAGGTGGCGAAGCCATTAGACAATAGGCCGTCGAAGAACCCAGCGTTTATTCTGTCATTTTTAGTTTCGCGTTTCTTGTTGGGTTGCCATTCACCTTTAACTTCAAAAGGGTCATTGTCCAACAGCAGTTGTCGCACGATAGCGCGGTTTTCGTCGGTGGTGATGCGGGTTACGGGCGCGGTGTCGGCAACGGCGCGCTGCACGGGTAGTTGTGACACGCCAACGCCCAACAAGCCAAGAGTAAGTGCAGTCACCCATGTCAGTGCCACGCGTTTGATGCCTTGAAGGCGCTCGGCAATTTGCTTAAAACCGATGTCGATATGCCAACCCTCAGATTTAATGCGGCTGTTTAAATACATCATAAAACCGACCATCACGTAAAACACTTCAATCAGGGCGCTAAAAAAGGCTTGTATGGGTAGTCCAATCCAAGACAGCCACTGGTAATCACCCTCGGTGCTGGCAAGTAAGCCAATCATTCCATTCGAAAAGGGGTTCATACTGTCGGGCACGCACCACAGGATGGCAACCATCGCGCCGATGTACAATAGGGCATCAAAATGTATCAGTCCCACTGTTACTGAAGTCGCAGAAGGTGTGCCGCGCAAAATGATGCGGCGGCGTTCGCTGTAGTCGCGTCCCTGTAAATGTTCTAAGGCTTTGATGGGTTGCGTGACGCAGCGCGCGGGGGAAAAGCGAAATAAGGTTAGGTGTAACCAAGCACCGTGCTTTAGTGCTTGCGGCATACTTTCGAGAATCTCGTTTAGGCCAATGGGCTCGCGGAATAATAGGCGCGAGGCATTGAGTAAAATGACGCGGTCAATATAGGGTTTTCCCCACCACAATAACAGCGATGCCCACGTAAAGGCGTTGTAAAAATAGGCGAGTAGCAACGCCACCACCAACAGCGGTAGCGTCGCCAACAGCGAAGCCAAAAAGAGGGTAGGGAAGTAGCGCCGCGCGGTGACAAAGCCTAAGTTAATGGCTTGTGGGTTGCTGTATTCAGCTAACTTGATGTCAATATCATTAAGATTCATGACGGCGCCCCGACAATAACAAGTAGGCAAAAACCAGTATCCAAGCCAACGTGCCCACGCTGTATTTAATGCCAGTCGCCATGGGAATGGCCGACCAAAACGCCTCAATAAAGGCGGCAATCAGCAACATAACGGCACAGCCCACGACGATGGGCAACAGCGCCCGCGCGGTGCGGGCGATGGATTCAGCGCGTTTAAGTCGTCCGGGAAAGAGTAGCGACATGCCCAAACGTATGCCGGCGCCACCACTGATGACAATGGCGGTTAATTCAAAAGCGCCGTGAGTAATCACAAAGGGGTAGAGGGTTTGCGTGGCGTAGCCTTGGTTGTGCAAATGCGAGAAAATCACGCCCAAATACCAGCCGTTAAATGCCGTCGTTAGCACCGAGCCTATGCCAGCAATCAGCCCGCTGGCAAAGCTACGCAAGGCAATGGAAATATTGTTCATGATGTAGAGGCCGAACATCATAATATCGCTGGAGGAGCCGCGACTCTCGCCCAAGCGCTGATGATTGCTGGGTGTGTACATTTCTTCGTTTTGCGTTAGGACGCTTTCATCAATAAAACTGTAAACGATGGCGGGATAATAGTGAATGACAATAAACGTCAACAGCGCGGGTAGCACAAACAAGACCGTTGCCCACAGCATCACCGCCTTTTCCCGCCGTACCGCCCGCGGAAAAGTGCGAGAAAAAAAGGTAAAGTATTGGCTGATGCCCGCGTTGCGCCGCCGATAGAGCAAGCGATGCCCGTCAATGACTAGGCGGTTGAGTCGCTCAACCAGCGCGTGGGAGAAATCGCGCGTCTCTGCCAGTGCCAATTGGTTGCACAAGCGTCGGTAGCGCGCGGGAAAGCTGGCATCGTCTAGGGGAGTGACCAATAATCCTTTTTTCTGGCGCTGGCGCGCGGTGCTAAATTTGTAGTCATAATACTGCTGCAAATCTTGCCATTCTTGTTGGTATTGTTGGATGAAAACGCTTTCTCGCACTATCTTTCTCCTAAAAACCACTTGGCGTAGCGCCGCAAGCGGGTGACTAGCTGACGCACGTCACTTTCGTTGAAGGTTTGGCTGAGATTATAGGCAATCTCATGCGCGCGCGCGGTTGAGTGTGTTTCGTAAAATCTTGCAAAATCAATAATGTGCCTTTGTTCTTCTGGCGTAAGCACGACATCGGGGGGCAGGGCGGTTTCCGCCACTTCAATGCGTTGATACACGGGGCGGACAGTGCTAACGACCACGGTGCGCGCGGCAATGTCGCCTAGGCGCTGGTTTTTGGGGTTAAACAGCATGGTGAGGATACCAAAGGCATAGCCCACAGGCAACATGTCCGCAGTGCGCAAGAGATTGCGAATGACGGAAGTCGATAAGTTGATGGGGGTGAAATCGTCATTGACCACGCGCAGTTTCATACTGCGCTTGCCAGGGCTTTGGCCATCCCACCACATTTCAAACACCACGTAATAGCCCCACATAATGACAAAAAAGCCAATGAATTCCATGCCTTGTGCCGTTTTTGCATCAAACAACAGACGCAAAATCAGATTCAGGACAATCACCAAACAAAACCGCAACAATAAATCAATGGCAAAAGCATACGCCCGCGCAATGGGATCAGCCAAGGGCATGACTAACTCAATGCCCTCGGGCGTTTCGATATGGGTGTCAGCGTCTGCGCGTGTGCTTATCATCTACTTTCCTTGTTATAAAGCCATCGAATCCTTCTAGCATTAGGGGGCAGGTGTCTGCGCTGGTGCACTTTGTGCTTTGGGGCTTTGTGCTTTAGGGCTTTGTGCTTTAGGGGTTAGCAAGTTAGGATTCTGGTGCTTGGTTTTGTATTTTTGCAAAATTCTCTCCGCCAAGGTTTTTTGCCACACCTGTAGCGCGGGGGCTAACTGGCGTTGCACTTGCAGATAGTCCTGCCCCGCGGGCGACTGAAAAAAGGCGAGGGCGGCATCGACTTCACTTTGGCTTAACTGCTTTTGATAGGTGGGGATGTTGGCATCTAGCGCCTCAGCAAGCAGACTATCGCTTTCAAATTCTGTCCAAAAGCTGGCAGGCGCTAAAGGCATTAGGGCTTTTAAGTCAGTAATGAGCTGGCGCGTGGATTTTGCCGACAAGGTATCAATATGGGTTGCCTGCATTAACTGCTTAATGCTGTCGGCACTGGCTTTGCTGGCTTTGGCGTCCTCAGCGTTAGCGCCGCTGAGAAGTCCCAAAAAAGTCAATAGTATCAGTAAATACTTCATGTTATCTTTCCTGTGGTTTGTATTAATGTTTGTAGGTAACTAGCCGTGCTGTCTCACCAATTGTTTGACGGCTTCTGCCTCATTATCAATCACGACCACGTGTTTGTCGCAGTCCTCAATGTGCTCGTAGCCCGCGGGGCGAGGGGGAACGTGCCCTAGCGCTTCTTCCAGCGTTTGCTCAAATTTGGCGGGTAGGGCAGTTTCTAAACAGATACTGATGCCCGACAGCTCGCCGCGGGCTTGCCATTGCCACGTAACGTATAGGCCGTCCGCGGTGTGAGGGTCTAGGTAATCTTGGTGCGTTTCATAGGTGGCTTTAATGGTGGCCAAGCGGTTGGCGTGGGTGGATTTTCCCGATAAAAAGCCCGAAGCGCGCAAGGCTTGTTGATGCTCGCTAAAATCAAAGTGCTGTTGTTGCTCAACCTGCTGCCACAGCGCGCGCAATTGCGCGGCATCATCGCCTAGGAGGTTGTAAATATAGCGCTCGAAGTTAGAGGCTTTGCCGATATCCATTGATGGACTGCTGGTTTCGTGCACAGCGGGGGACGGACGCACGTTGTAGTGCGCGGTGCGGAAAAATTCGTCTAAGACATCATTTTCATTGGTGGCGACCACCAGTTTATCGATGGGCAGTCCCATTTGTTTGGCGACAAAGCCCGCGTAGACATTGCCGAAGTTACCGCTGGGCACGGTGAAGGAAATGGTTTGCTCGGGGTGTGCTTTTTTAGCGGCAAAATAGCCTTTAAAATAATATACCACTTGCGCCAAAATGCGCGCCCAGTTAATAGAATTGACCGCGCCAATGCGGTGTTTGGCTTTAAAATCGGCATCGGCGTTGATAGACTTGACGATATCTTGGCAATCGTCAAATACGCCTTTGACGGCAATGTTGACGATGTTGGGTTCGTCTAGTCCATACATTTGCGCTTGTTGAAACGGCGACATGCGACCGTGAGGCGAAAGCATAAACACGTTAATGTGTTGCTTGCCAATCATGGCGTGTTCCGCCGCCGAACCCGTATCGCCCGAGGTTGCCCCAACGATGTTGAGCTGTTGGGCGTTGCGTTCCAACACGTATTCAAACAGCTCGCCAATCATTTGCATGGCAATGTCTTTAAATGCCAAGGTCGGCCCGTTGGAGAGTCCCAATACCGCGGTATGCTCATCTAAAAAGCGTAGCGGTGTAATGTCATCACTGCCGAATTTCGTTTTGTTATAAGCACCGCGGATTAAGGTTTTTAAGGTATCCTGAGGAATGTCATCAATATACAATTTAAAAATTTCACAGGCTAAATCGGGATAAGACAGTGTTTCCCAACGCGCCAAGGTGGCCTCATTCAGGGTGGGGATGCGGGTGGGGACGGCGAGACCGCCATCAGGGGCTAGTCCCATCACTAAGACTTCGGTAAAGGATTTTTCGGGCATTTTCCCGCGGGTACTGACGTATTTCATAGGGTTTTTATTAACAATAACTCGTTATAGTGTAAGGGTTGACGTGTGGTGGTTAAGTAATTTTATGCACATTTTAAGAGGTGTGTATATAAAACATATCATTTTGTTCAAGCAATGATTTTTCTAGCCATACAACACTTGTTTCTTTACCTTTGCGGTTATAAATTGCCATCAACGCCACCCAGCGAATTTCATCGGCGGTAATGTCGCTCTCATCTAAGGTCATCAACTTATGGATAATTACCTCGCGCAGATGTGCATCAATTACACCCAAACGCACTAATTGGTGCAGACAGTCGCGTCCTTCTTCTAAAATTTTGTCGCATTCGGCATCCGTAAATAAGCGAATGGCCTGTGAAGTTGATGCTGGTGACTCATCGGTTTCTTGCAAATCGTTTAGTTCTAACAGCCATGTCATGGCGCGGTCAACATCATTTTTATGAAAACCTGCCGAGCGCAACTTGGCGTGTAATTCTTCTGCTGATGGGGGTGTTACTTGCTCATAAACCAAATAGTCAAATAAGTACACCAAAGTCTCTAAGACACTCGTTTGTTGTTGCATAGATTTTCCTCAAAATATTTAATTTGTTTATGCTTTCTTTTGAAAACGCCCACCCGCTTGTTTAACGACCTGTCCGTTTAATTCCATCATTAGTAACATGGACGAGACTTGATTGGCAGGTAGACCACTGCGTTGCACTAGCACATCAACGGGTTGCGGGTCGTGCGACAGCGCGTCCCACAACTTGGCTTTTTCGGGATCGTCATCAAACTGAAGTGATGCCTGTACCGCGGGTGGTGCTGGAGTAATCGCTGTAGCATCAGGAGTATGCTTTTCCTTAGTGCTAGAGGGCGAAGGCACAGGGTTTTGCGGTTGCTCAGGTCGTGCGCCGTTAACAAAGGCCAACAGCGCGGGTTGTAATTCCTCAAAAATATCTTGTGCCGTCTCGACCAGTTTTGCACCATTTCTGATCAAATGGTTACAGCCCCGCGCTAGCGGATTGTGAATAGAGCCGGGAATGGCAAATACTTCACGATTTTGCTCCAAAGCCGTACGCGCCGTAATTAGCGAGCCGCTTTTTAAGCTAGCTTCTATCACTAAAGTGCCCAGCGACAAACCACTAATGACGCGATTGCGCCGCGGGAATGACTGAGGCTTGACAGGCGTGCCAACGGGAAATTCCGTGATGACGCAACCGCGTTCAACGATGCGGTACGCCAAATCGCGGTGTTTGGCAGGATAAATGCGGTCAGGTCCAGTTCCCATCACGGCAATGGTTTCGCCAAGCTGAGCATTGCGTTGCGATAGCGCACCCTCGTGAGCCGCGCCGTCTATGCCTTGAGCCAAGCCACTGGTAATTACAATCCCTTGTTTTGCGAGATAGTGGGCAAAGTTTTGGGCGTTTTCTATGCCCTCGTGCGACGGTGAGCGCGAACCGACAATAGCTAGCTGAGGTTCGCTCAACAAGGCAGTGTTACCGCGGACGAAAATCACGGGTGGCGGGTCGTCAATCGCTTTTAGTTGCGCGGGATAGTCCTTGTCCTCCACCGTCAAAATGCGTGCATCATCGTGGTCTTGTAACCAGCGAACATCGGTATCTGCCCCGCGTTTAGCTTGGTCAAGCATGGCGCTATCGACACTCACACCCGCGCGCGTGCGTTCGCTATCTGGCAAAGCGAAAAAAGCCCTCGGCGAACCGAAGGCTTGTAGAATGCGTGCATAACGCTTAGCGCCTACCCTCGGTATGCGCCAAAGCGCACACCAAGCGTGTAAGGAGGCTAAATCGTGCATAACTATCCCGCTTTTAAGGGGTAATTAATCGGTCGCCAGGATAGATGACATCGTTTGCACTCATGACGAGTAAATACGCCATATCTTCTTCGACTTTATAAACGATGCCCACACCCACTTCATAATCGGGGAGTTGGAACTGTTCGCCATCTCGTCCTTGTCCCATCTGCGCCTTAGCGCGCACAATCTTAAAGACATCGCCTTCGGTAACACCAGAAAAACGACCTGCGTTAATCAGTAGAGTGCTAAACTGGCTGGCAGAATATTTGCCACTCGTGCCGATGGCGCGAATGACTTCGACATTCTCACTCACCTCTGGCAACTTGGGCAAGAAATACAAGTCCTCTCCCGCTGGGGCTTTCTCTTTGGGAATCAGTACATCTCTAGGATATAGCGGGTTTACACTATCAACTTGTACGAATTCGGCAACGCCATCTTCATTGGCTTCCTTGGCTAATTGCAGTTCACCTACATAGATGGCTTCTACGGCAAGGACATTGCCAACTTCTGGATCTATGATGGGTTTCGCTTCGCGGAAGACCTCGTAAAATTGGTGGTCAAAGCCTGTTTCCGAACGCGCATAAATTTTTTGACGACCTGTCAAAGAGATAAAGCCTTTATCGGCTTGAGCTACGACGTAAGGATAATCTTCAAGAGAACCGGGGTCAATGACGCGGTTCTTACTCATGAAGGGAAAGATAACATCTTTAGGGATGGTGGGAATGGGTTCGTAAAGTGGTTCAACGCGCACGCTGGGAACGACATTGTAAATGGGGCGACCATCGGCTGTGCGACGACCCGTAAAACGGTTGCGTGCAGGGCTGTTGCTACCTGCGATTTGCACCATGCGCTTGCCACCCACAGTCGTGTAAGACAAGATGTCGCCCGGGTAAATAAGATTGGGGTTTTTAATCTGTGGGTTGGCGTACCAAATCTCTTTCCAACGCGCGGGATTTTTCAGGAAGCGACCTGCAATATCCCACAGTGTGTCACCGCGCTTAACGACATAGCGTTCGGGCGCGTCTTCACGGAATTCGGGGGCGACCAATTTGATTTTGCGACTTAGCTGTTGCGTTGTCATCAACATTGCAGGTTCGCGCACATTCGCGTGTTTATCGCGCTGAGCGGGTCGGGAAGTGCCAGCGCAGGCGGTAAATAGCGCTGTGCCAATCATTAAACTAGAAGTTAACCAATGTTTCACTGTGATGCTCCTTTCCTTAAAGTTATCTACATGTTCATGGAAAAATTTTCACTATTGTATAGATTTTGAGGTGAAAATGATAGTGAAATGATGGCTTTTATTGCGTGTCCCTCTCTGTGGTTGTAAATTTGTTGCTTGCAATCATTGAAATTTCACCGTATATTTCCATCCGTTATTCACTTTAATTACTGAAAAATTACATGGCTTTATTACCCGTTTTACGCTTTCCCGACCCCAAGTTGCGCACCGTTGCCAAACCGATTGACAGCGTTGATGACAAAATTCGCACCTTGATTGACAATATGTTTGACACCATGCGCGAATTTAACGGCGTCGGTTTGGCTGCCACCCAAGTTGACGTGCACCGTCGCGTTTTCGTTGCCGATTGTAGTGGTGAGGAAGAAGAACCTAATCCCTTGGCTTTCGTCAACCCCGAAATCACTTGGAAGTCGGAAGAGAGCAAAGTGTATCAAGAAGGTTGTCTATCCATTCCCGAAAATTATGCCGATGTCGAGCGCTCCGACCACGTCACCGTGACGGCGCTCAACCGCGACGGCGAGATGTTTACTATGGACTGCGACGGCTTGTTAGCGGTATGTGTGCAACACGAAATTGACCACTTGGACGGCAAGTTATTTATTGATTATCTCTCGCCTGCTAAACAATTGCTGGTGCGCGACAAGATGAAAAAGTACGAGAAGCGCCTCGCCAAAGAAGCCAAACGCGCCAAGCGGGAAGGTAGATAGATGACTGATAGCACGCCTAACGCCATGCCCAACATCGTTTTCGCTGGCACGCCAGATTTCGCCAGTGCCCATTTACAAGCACTAATTGACAGCGGTTTTACACCGTCATTGGTGCTCACACAGCCTGACCGCGCGGCAGGGCGCGGTCGCAAGCTCAAACCCTCGCCCGTCAAGGTCTTAGCCGAAGCCCACGACATTGCCGTTTTTCAACCGGAAAAATTGGATGTTGAAGCCAAAGCTTTCCTAGATGCACACCCGCGCCCCGATTTATTGATTGTCGTGGCTTATGGTTTGTTGTTGCCGCAGTGGGCGCTGGATTGGGCAGAGCGCGGGGCAATCAATGTTCACGCTTCGCTACTGCCGCGCTGGCGCGGCGCCGCCCCCATCCAGCGCGCGATTGAGGCAGGTGATAGCGAAAGTGGCATCGGCATTATGCAAATGGATATCGGTTTAGACACCGGCGATGTTTGGCGTGAAGTGCGCGTGCCAATTAATGACGTCACTACCGCCGAGCAGCTACACGATGCCCTGCAAGCAGCTGGTGCGAAGGCTCTGATTGACGCCTTGCCAGTGATTTTTGCAGGTGAAGAAAAACCAACACCACAAAGCCAAGACGGTGTCACTTACGCCAAAAAACTCAGCAAGGAAGAAGCACAAATTGACTGGAGCGAAGATGCCGATAGCATTTGTCGCAAAATCCGCGCTTTTAATCCCGTACCTGTTGCCCACAGCACTACCGAACGCAATTGGCGCTTTCGCTTTTATCAGGCGACACCGCAAGTCATCAGTCACGACCAGTCTTTTGGCACGGTGTTATTCGAGGATAAAAACGGTCTGGTTATCGCTTGCCAAGGTGGTGCGGTTTGCGTCACCGAATTGCAAGAAGTCGGCAAAAAGCGTCTCACCGTGCGCGATTTTTTGAATGGCAAGTCGTTATTAGGTGAGCGGTTTATTTGATAGCTGTCTCGCCTTGGAGTGGGGGCGAAAAAGTTGTGTAAAATATAGTTGACAATCCACTGTCAGAAGAGTGACAATGTCGTCTCAAATGTAAGCTAAGAAGGCTAAGGATAACCGAGTAATTGATTAAACTAGTGCGAGGTAATCATGAAGAAAGTTTTGGCAATAGATATGGGAGCCACCTCCATCAGAGGTATCTTAGGATTCATTGAAGACAATGAACTAAAGATGCAGGAGGTAATGCGGCTTCCCCATGACATTGTTGAGGATAACAACCGTCACAGATGGCAATGGGATAAGTTGATTCACACCATTGTCGACACTATAGAAAAATATGCAGATGAAATCGTCTCGGTGGGTATTGATACTTGGGGAGTGGATTTCGGATTGCTAGACGAATCAGGCGAACTGTTAGAAACGCCCATAGCCTACAGAGACCCCAAACATCAAGCGGGTTACGAGTTGGCTCTCAAAAAGCTCAATAAACTTCAAATATTCGCCAATACTGGCACACAAATTATGACACTCAATACCTTGTTTCAGGTATTGGCATTCAAAAAATTCCACACAGAACATTTTCACAAGGCAGACAAAATGCTGATGTTGCCTGACCTTATTCAATATATGTTGACAGGTAAAATGGTTGGGGAAGAGACCATTTGGTCAACCTCACAAATCATGAACCTCAAAGATAAAACCATCAGCAATGCAATCATTGATACTTTTGACATCAAAAAAACACTTTTTCCCCGCATTGTCAAAGCAGGTCATATCACAGGCAACACGCGAAACGCTAGAATAGAAAGATTGCAAAAGACTGATGTCGATGTTGTCTCCGTTTGTGGTCACGATACAGCCAGCGCGGTATTGCTCACCAAAGCAAATTTTGATAAGGATACCATGTTCTTAAGCTGTGGTACGTGGTCGTTGATAGGTGCTAGAGTGGACGAAGCAGATTTGAGTGAAAAGGCTTATTTAGCCAATATGACCAATGAACTTGGCTACGATTCCAGTACCCTGTTATTTAAAAACATCACTGGGCTGTATTTGCTCGAAAAGTATAAAAAACAGCTTGAAGCCAAACTCTCTCAAAAAGTCACATTTGATGACATTACTGCCTATGTTTTAAATTCCTACAAGGAACGTCCAGCAATTGATGGCCTTTTGGATATGGAGGATGCGCGCTTTGCTGTCGATAATATTGATGCCAAAGAAGCGATTGATACTTATCTAAAAGAACACGGTAAGTCTGTTCCTGACAATGATATGGATTATTTTAGAGTGATTTACGAAAGTCTTGTGCAAAAGTATGATGAGACGAAACTCTCACTGGAGAAAATTACAGGCAAAACATATCGCAAGTTACACATGATAGGTGGTGGCGCTAAATCGGCTTTGTTGTGTGAACTGATTGTTAAAAAATTAGGGGTTGAGTTGACTGCGGGCCCCTTTGAGGCTTCTGCCTTAGGTAACATTATTATCCAGCTGAAGGCTCAAGGAGAAATCGCAGATATTGATTCTGGCGTGTCTTTAGCGTTGCAATCGCAAAAAGTCAAAGTCTATAAAAGTTAATTAGTTAGTTAGTTAATTAAATTAAAGGAGTATGTAAAATGCAATATCCAAAAATAGGTATTAGACCCGTAATTGATGGTCGTTGGGGTGGTGTTCGTGAGAGCTTGGAAGCGCAAACCATGAATATGGCGTTGCGCGCCAAGGCGCTTATTGAAGCAGAACTCAAGTATCCAGACGGCAAACCTGTAGAGTGTGTTGTCGCGCCAACGACAATCGGTGGCGCGGGTGAGGCTTCCGCGTGTGAGGAATATTTTTCTACGCAAAATGTGATTGGGACGTTAACCGTTACGCCTTGTTGGTGCTATGGAACGGAAACCATGGATTTGAACCCTAATACCATCAAAGGGGTTTGGGGTTTTAATGGTACGGAAAGACCAGGGGCGGTGTATCTTGCCGCGGTAATGGCGGCTTATGCCCAAAGAGGTCTGCCCGCCTTTTCCATTTATGGTCACGAAGTGCAAGACAAAGACGATGAAACCATACATGCTGATGTGGTGAAAAAAATCTTGGATTTTGCTAGAGGTGCTATCGCCGTAGGCTTAATGAAAAATAAAGCTTACGTCAATATTGGCTCGGTTTCTATGGGTATTGCGGGCTCGGTGGCCAATGCCGACTTCTTCCAAAAATACTTGGGCATGAGAACCGAATGGGTGGATATGACCGAGGTCTTGAGAAGAATTGAGCTCGGTATTTACGATCCCGTAGAATACGAAAAAGCCTTAGCTTGGGTAAAAGACAATTGTAAAGAAGGTGTTGATATCAACGAAGGTAAAGATTTCCCTGAGGTGATTACCAAATCAAGATACATCGAAGACGACAAACAATGGGAATTCTGTGTGAAACACGCCTTGGTGGTCAGAGATATTTTACACGGCAATCCGCGCTTGGCTGAGCTCGGTTGGAGTGAGGAATCGTTGGGTAGAAGTGCGATTTCAGGTGGATTCCAAGGACAAAGAATGTGGACGGATTGGTTGCCTAATGCCGACTTTACCGAAGCTATGCTGGCCTCAACCTTTGACTGGAATGGTGCGAGAACACCGATTCCGTTCGCCACAGAAAATGATACTTTAAACGGCGTGTCAATGATGTTGGGTTGGCTAGTCACCAATAAGGCGGCCATTTTCTCAGATGTTCGCACCTATTGGTCACCCGAAGCCGTGAAACGCGTCACAGGAAAAGAACTGGTGGGCAAATCAGCCAACGGCATCATGCACTTGATTAACTCGGGTGCCAGCTGTCTCGACGGTTCAGTTGCCGCCACGGATGACGCGGGCAAGCCTTGCATGAAAGAGTGGTGGAACATGACAGACAAGGATATTCAAGCCTGTATTGATGCAACGGATTGGTGTCGCGCTGACTATGAATACTTTAGAGGTGGTGGTTTCTCATCACACTTTAAGACCGAGGCAGAAATTCCTGTCACCATGATTCGCGTCAATATCGTTGAAGGCGTTGGTCCTACTTTGCAAATCGTGGAAGGTCACACGTGTGTACTTGACCCAGAAGTTCATCGTATACTGGATGAAAGAACCAGTAAGACATGGCCAACCACATGGCTTGCCCCCGAATTAAAAGGTGAGGTGGCAACCAGTGTTTATGAGGTTATGGCAAAATGGGGCGCTAATCACTGTGCCACCGTCCATGGGCATGTTGGCGACACCTTGATTACTTTGGCCTCCATGCTCAGAATTCCCGTGGCTTTCCACAATATTGAAAGAGAAAGAATCTTTAGACCACATGCGTTTAATGGTTTCGGGACTTCTGATTTAGAAGGTCAGGATTTCAGAGCCTGTGCCTACTATGGGCCGTTGTACAAATAATCTGGAGGTATAAGCCAGTATGTTAATGCGAAAAGAGCGAGAGCAGATAGTCGCCTATGGCAAAAAGTTGCTGACTTCTGGTCTCACAAAAGGTACAGGTGGCAACCTTAGCGTCTTTGATAGAGAAACGGGTTATGTCGCCATTTCCCCATCAGGTATTGATTTCTTTGAAATCCAGCCTGAAGATGTGGTCATCATGGATTTGGAGGGCAAACAAATAGAGGGGGATAGAACCCCCTCTTCTGAGTGGGAGATGCACCTAATGCCGTATAGAACGAGGACGGATATTGATGCTGTTATCCATGCACACACCACTTATATTACCGTGTTAGCTTGTTTGCATTGGGATTTGCCCGCAACGCACTATATGATTGCCGTTGCAGGCCCGACGGTGAGATGCGCGGAATATGCGACTTACGGCAGTCATGAATTAGCGGTCAATGCCTGTGAGGCCATGAAAGATAGAAAAGCGGTTATTTTAGCTAATCACGGGGTGGTTGCGGGGGCTAATGATTTGTTGAATGCCTTCAATATCGTCGAGGAAATTGAGTACTGCTCGGAGATTTACTTAAGAGCCAAGCAGGTGGGTGAACCCATTATTTTACCCGATGAGGAAATGCAACTGATGGCCGAAAAGTTTAAGACTTATGGTCAGAAGAAGAGCATAAGAGATTGTTGCTAATAGAACGGCTAGACTCAGCCTGTTGTGGGGAGCTTGGCACTACTCAACAGGCTGCATTGACTAAAACAGAAAGAAGAGGGAGGCTGTACCGCAAGAATTAGTATGCTGTTAATCTTTACTAGGGCTTGTGGAACATTCATCTATAACCCGCTTTTGGGGCTAGAATTGTCTCATACGGCGTTATAAAACTTGCTAAGGCGGACGCATTACCTGCGTTTTATGCCTTGTCTGAGGCAATTTTCGCACCCAACATCGGGAATAG